>Ga0209081_1000554_pt1 | contig 22621 bp, 19 predicted proteins | sample GOMGulsemesocosm_4_FD_184636 | JGI IMG/M metagenome (GOLD analysis project Ga0209081, IMG submission 184636) | Methane-oxidizing microbial communities from mesocosms in the Gulf of Mexico - GOM15B Gulf of Mexico (SPAdes) (version 2) | ecosystem: Environmental > Aquatic > Marine > Cold seeps... | reverse complement strand
TATATCTGTGACGGTTCTTACGTTTTTGGTGCTTGGTGCTTGGTGCTTGGTGCTTTTTAGTTTGTGCCAATCCTCGGTTGAGCTGGAAGCTGAAGGTTTCGCCCGAACGCCCGCCTTCTGACTGGGCGAAACCTTCAGCTCCCAGCTCAACCTACCATTTTCAAATGCTAGGCACTCTCCGAATTTTTTCTTTTACTCTACATCAGTGTTTTGGTTTGCGCTATTTATTGCGCTTCCCTGTTGCTGTAGTTGACGCTGTAGCGCTTGTTTGTCTACGTGGGCGAATACTGAAACGAGCTGACTATGTAAACTTTGGCGAGTGGCAGCGGCAACTTCTGGAGCTTTCCAGGGCACTATGTACAATACTTTGGGCTGCTGCTGGTTGCCACTGACAGTGGTGCTCAATGTTACTGTGGCACTGTTTTTCTTTTCGGCGGCCAGACCAACATTCGGTAGTAGTAATGTGAGCTGGATGAGCAGTACTGAAATGATTTTTATGGGGGCTTTCATTAGTGTTCTGCCTTATTCGCGGCGGTTGATATACGACGTTTTATGTCGGCTATCCAACCCCTGACGGGCTTTTGGGGTTCGAGTATCTGGGCTCGCTCGTAATGTTTTAGGGCGCTTTCAAGGCGACCTAGGTATAGGTCGTAAAGTATGCCTAAGTTGCGATGACTGGCAGGATGGTCTGGCCATACGCTTAGGGCTTTTAGGTATTGCTGTTCAGCGTCGGTGAATTTTCCCTGCTCTCGTAGCAATATGCCCAGTTGATTGTAAGCGTCTAGGTTAGCTTTGTTGGCGGCGAGGGCTCGTTCAAAGTGTGCCTGGGCACTTTCTGGGCGGTCTGTGCGTTGATGTATCAAACCTAGGTTTAGCCAGGGGCCTGACAATGTTGGGTGCTCTTGGCTTAGTTGGGTAAATTGAGATTCGGCGGCGGCAAGTTTGTTGCGTTCGAGTGATTGTATGGCGGCATCAAAAAGGCTTTGGGCGCCACTTGAGATATTGTTCGGCCGCTGACTCAGGTAGGGGTTCAAACTGGGTGGTGCCTGTGGTGCGCTTGAGTCAATTGACTCAGCAGTGAGCACTACTCTGGAATCCATTGGTTTTTGTGCGGGGCTTGAAGCGCTTTGATTTGTGGGCACGAAGCTACAAGCGCTTAATACGCTAATTGCTAAAATGAAGCTGGCGATGATTTTAATGAATTGCACGGGCTACTTCCAGAGAGGTTTCTGATTTTTTGTATCGACCCGGCAATAACGCTTTAAGAGCGGTGAAGCTGGAACGCACCCACTGGTCGTATACTCCCTGCCAACTACGCTGAACATTCACTTCGTGAATTTCTATGGCTTTTTCTTCGAATGGAAAGGCTTGTTCTTCCAGCAATATTTCATATTGTTCAAGCGCTAGTTCGTCGAGCCCACTGGGGCGCTGCGACTTCATTAGGTCACGGCTGAGTTGGCCGTATATTTCTCCGAGTTGGTAACTCGCCCGGGTGGTAAATTCGGCAAGCCCATAGTCAAGAACACGCTCGAAGGCTTTTAGTGTTCGATTTAGGGCTTTTTTCTTTTTCTTTAGGCTTTTTTTCAGTGGTAATTTTAAGGAAATCTTAGCGAATTTGGTAAATTCGTCATCGGCAAGATCGGCACTGGAAAAGGCTCCTAGGTAGCGAGAGCGATCGGTGCGCGCCGCGTTGGCATTTGCATCACCAGCTTGCATTTTGCGCAACCAGAAACGACGTTTGTCGGCTTGCTTTGTGGCGAGGTAAAGCTGGGACAATTTGAAGCGCGCTTCCATGACTTGGTCAAAAGGTTGTTCGTAGGCATGCGCATATTCACGATAACGCAATATGGCGGTACTGAAATCGCCCGCTTTCTCGTACAGTTCGGCCGCCAAGTATAATGACTGACGCCTTATTTCTGGGCTGCTGTCAGCTTTGGCGATGACGCTAAGTTCACGCGCCGCCGGCGCCCACTTTTCTTGAGCTTGATAGACCACAACCAATTTTGCGGGCAGCGTGGATATGAGCGCGTTTTTCGGAAAGCGCGTGCGATAATCCAATATTACTTTTTCGGCTTGTGCCCACTCGGCTAGATCGATGAGGTAGTTTGCGGCATCGTACTGGGCGGTTATAGCGATGTCTGAGTTTGGCGAAAGTTGCTGAATTCTCAGCAGTTGCTGCACTGCAAGCCGTTTATTGCCTAGGCCCAGTTGCTGTTCTGAATACTTAAAGACGCTGGCCGCTTGCCGCTCGACTATGCTAACGCGCACGGGGTCTTTCTTAGCCAATAATTTAAGAACCTGAGCGTAACCCTCTTCGGCCTGAAGAAAACGTTGACTGTCGAATTGTGCCTGAGCAATAACCAACCACGCGTTGTAGCGCAGGGGTTTTTCGGCCTCGGGTTGCCACTGTGTCAGTTTTGTAGCGGCAGAAATAGCCGAGTCGAGCTCACCGTATGCGAGCAGTTCTTGTGATGCTTGCACTAGTACGGTGGGCGCGCGGGTATCTGCCTTAAATTGTTCGGCAAAGCGAAGTGCACTGTGGGTTTTTAGCTGCTGCCAGTTATCGCGCTGGTGTTTTTGCGTGAGGGTGGCAATCAATTTTTCGGCGGTGAGAATTGCCGAGTATCCCGCTTCGGCACTGCGCTCAGCTGGTACGCTATGTGTCTGAGGGTATTCGTAAGCTACTTTTTCATAGGCATTGTATGCCCGCGCAAATTGCTGCCCCTCGTAAAGTGACTCAGCCAATAAAAAGGCTAACTCAGGGGTTTGCGTATCTTGTGGAAAGGTATCGATAAATTCCTGATAGAGCGCTGCGGCCTTCAGGAAACGATCACGCGATTCACGTCTTTGTGTCTCAGCTAAAGCTTTATCGGCCGCTTTGGATTTCTTCGCATTTTTATCCGCCACAATTTTAAGTTCTTGTGCGCCCGCATGTTCATAGCTGGAAAGCTCGATGAGATACTCATGTAAATGAGGTTCTAGCGTGGTGCGAACCTCTTGAGCTTTGTTGTCCCAGTAATCACTGTATAAACCGTAGCGGCTTACAAAGTCTTGTTTCGCCGGCAGCAACAGGCTTGGGAAACCGCCTATGTCATAGACTTTAATGGTACGTACACTGAAATCTGGAGCATGGTCGGAATAGGGGAATTGAGCCACGAAGTGAAGAAAGGTATCGGCGCTGTCACGAAAGCGCTTTTTCTCTAAGTAGAGATCTCCTAAATGGCTGTATAATTCGTGCTGCCATAAACGATTACCCAGAGTTTGGTAGGTCTCGGTAATACTATTTGCACCGTCTAAATAAGAAAATGTAACGCTCATCACTCGAAACGCATCAGCCACCATTGAAGCCTTCGCCTTGGAAAGCCCGCCTAGGTCGCCGTCTTGGCCTGCGAGCTTATCGAGCACTCGAGTGAAAGACTCTAGAGACTGAGAGTAGCGCTGTTGCTTGAATTGAGACCAAGCCAACATATAGACGGCGTTTAAGTAATAGGGCGTTTCTTCTCCAGCAGACAATACCGCATGATAATTTTTTGCCGCTAAGCGGTAGTTGCTGTCACTGAATGCGCGCTCAGCTTGACGGAAGCGCGCCTCGGCCACAAAATCGGACTGAGGGTGATCGGCCACCAGTGTTGTCAGTACTTCCTCTGACGCAACATTTTCTCCATCGAGGGCATGTGCCTTTGCCAATTGATATAAGAGCTGATCACGGGATTGAATTGCATCGTCACTTGAAACATCTTCAGGTGCGCCATCAATTAGCGCCCGATAAAGTGCAATGGCGTCCGTAAAATAAATTCCGGGCTGGTCGGTGGCCAGCATCGCCTCTTCCGCCCGTGTCATTTCCAGATCGGCGAGGCGAATTTTAATCTGCCGACGAGTAACGGCATCGGTGGTAACTTCCAGAGCTCGACGATAACTATCAGACACTTCAGCAAGTTTCACTTCTGGTATGGGACGCTCAACATCCGGTAGGCGAGCGGGCTCCAAATCAGTGAGCGTCGGCCCAAGATCTGGCACTTCTTCAGGTAGTAAGCTACAGGCAGATACAACTAACATCAGAGAACACAATGCCAATGGGCGCACTATTCGACAGCACAGGGCATTCATTGTGACTGACTCCGCAAGGCTGTATCTAGCAAACGCGCTACCGCCAAGCGAGTCTGCGCCAAATAGCTAAGCAGATGCTGACGCTGTACAGTTAATGACTGCTGCAGCTCTTGGCGTAGAGCTTCCTCTGTTTTTTCGAGCGCCTGCGTCACTGTGCTGTGGTGCTCAACAATACGTAAAGAGGTCTTGTCCAAACGTTTGTGCCAGGGCTGTATATCCGGTGCATCGGCAATCACTTGTGCAATACTTATATGACGCGCCTTCAATTCCTCTAATGCAGTACCTAAAGTTTTTAATCGCTGTTTAGCCTGCCAGAGCTGATCACTATAAGTTTCACTGGCCTGCCACAGTAGAATACCTCGATAGCGTTCATAGGCCTCTTGTTCGAAACTGATGTCTTCGCCCGCTGCCGCCAAAATTACTAGGTTTTGACCGAGACGCTCAACAATATCATTTAGCTCACGAGTTTCCCCAAACGCTAGGCTCAAATAATCTTTGTTCGCCTCTATACTTGAGAGCTCACCTTTGAATTCATCTCTCGCAAGACTCAAATCTCGCACTTGAACCTTGAGATTTTTTGCCTCAAGCGCTGAACTTTGTGCACGACGACGAGCGTGGCGCTCATCAACCATTGTTTTGTAGAGTTGTATTTTTTCCTGCCAGTGTCCCAATTTCAAATCTAAGCGGCTTAAATCACGCAGCAGCTGCATTTTTTCTCGGACGGCGTTGCTACTCAATACTTCTTCAAGGGTATTGAGCTCATCGGGCACGGGATAGGTTTGTGCTGGGGCCAACCAGTGGCTATCGCGGTTTTCGGTATTGAGCTGAAATGCGTCGATCAAAGATAAACTGGCAAGGTCTTTTTGGGTCTGCTCAAGGCGCTCAAGTTGAGCGCTAAAGCGCGCCTCCGCTTGTTGCCACTCAGCCAGAGCTTCGCCGCTTGCATCTAGCTGCTCGTAAACATAGGGTAAAGCCATCATGGCTTCTTGCGTGCTCGCGAGGGCTATAGGACCCTCAACCAAAGCTTGCCAGGGTTGCAAGGCCAAGCGGTAATTTTTACTCTCTAAAGCTGACCAACCATAACCCAATAATGCGCGAGATGACCAAGGGCTGCCTTTGCGAACCTCAACAAAACGTTTTATCGCCTCAACGGGTTGCTCACTTAACATTAGGCTGTAACCTGCTGCGGTAAGGGCTTTGTCATAGAGCGCTAGATGCTCGGTTTGATTTTTCAAAGACTCGGGCACCGGCAAATCACGCACCGCATCATAATATCGAACTGAGGTCTCATATTCGCCAAGGCGGCTATAGGCCGCGCCCATATTAAAGTTGAGATAATTTTGCCAGGACGAATCTTCAGGAAGGGTGGCCAACAATGCCAAAGCCTCATCGAGTTGTTCTTGGCGAATACTTAGATTGATGCGCAGCGCCAGAACGTCGCCACCTATTTCTTCATCTACGGGCTCGGCAATTGCGTCCAGGCTTTGCTGGGATCGCGCCCAATGACCTCGGCTATACTGTAAACGCGCCAAGTAAAACCAAGCCGCATTACGCACATCTAGTGGCCGATTTGCATCCAAAATACGGGTGAAAACATTTTGGGCATGGGTTTCCATGCCGTACGCCAAGCTGATACCTGCTTCAGTCAATTGCGGATTGTCGCCATGACCTTTTATGCCGCCTTGCGCGTCGGCTACATGAAGTTGATTCAGGGCGCTCAAGTAATCGTTCAAATAGTAATCGTACAAGGCCGCGCCATAACGCAAATCGGCCACTGCTTGCTTATTGGGCGCACTGGGCTCAGGTGCCGCACCCTGAGCAAGCATGTTAGAAGACGATAGCGCTGCTAATAATGATATTGCCAGCATCCGAGCGCGTACTTTGGGGAAATTTAGGGTTGCCATTCTTTAATTTCAAACTCGGGCTGTTCTTTGGCACTTGAATCAACAATTTTGAGTTCAAGAATGGCGGGTTCGGAACCTTTTTCAATGGTAAGCTTGGCCCCTCGTTTGTAATCTCTCCCAGCGGGCCCCTTACCTGTGAAAAAAGCACTGACCTCATGGTTTCCAGAACCTAAATTTCCAATGTAGAGCTTCTGAACGCCACCGCGAAACAAAGCGTCAATATTGCGCTCTGTATAAAGGTGACTGGCGACTAGCTTATTGTCTACCATCACTTTAACCGCGTCTAAGGCAAAAAAAGTGCCCACATCCATCGAAAGAAACATCACCACTTGAGTACTAGACGGATACAGTAATTCTTCTTCCAGAATGAGCAGATCTCTGTTGAGGTCGAGTACATTTTGTTTCAGCACCTCAACACTGTCAGGCTGGCTGGCAATATGACTCGACATGCTGAGAGCAATCAGCATCGCGCCGAAACATACACTCAAGCGGCGCACGCCCCACACTTTGTTAAAAGCTCCAACGGGTGAAGATTGGTCCATAATGGTTCCCTGTGGCCCCAGCACGCTGGGCGCTGGCTTTAAAAATTATAATCCAGACAGAGTGTAACGCCTTTTCTGTGGAAATTATGCGGCCTGCGGCACACTTATTTCTATCAGCGGGCAGGCGCGGCCAAGCCGCTGCTGTAGGACACCTTGCCACGTCGATCAATAATAATACACTCAAAACCCGGTAAAGCTTCGATCAATGCCAAACCACGAATTGGCCCCATGACAAATACAGTAGTAGACAGGGGGTCTGTGTCAAAACCATCTGGACCGAGAACACTCACACTGGCCACTCCACCCACCGACACTCCGGTGCGGGGATTAATTATATGGTGCACACGCTCGCCGGTGTCCGCATCAATAAAATAACGCTCATAATCACCCGATGTCGATATCGCACTATTAATCATTGGCAAGATTAATGCGACGCCCTCTTGACCTTCGCCTTTTCCTCTAGGGTTTCTGATGCCTATACTCCAAGGCTTACCCCGTTTGTCTCCCAGCACTCGGCTATCGCCACCTGCACTGACAGTGGCGTGCTGAATCCCCAAGCCCTGCAGAATTTCGATGCTCCGATCAACGGCGTAGCCTTTGGCAATACCGCCCAAATCAATTTGTAGATACTCATTGGCGAAAAATACACTGTGTGAAGCAGGGTCGATTTTAATCTGCCGGTAGTCAATAGAGGGGAGCAGCGCTTGTAATTGTTCAGCTCTGGGTTTTTTCTGCTCGCGATAATTGTAATGCTGACCGAGCGAGGCGAAGCTGATATCAAAAGCGCCGTCGCTAACTCGGCTATAGAAGAGAGATTTGTCAATCAAGGCATAGAGTTCTGCGGAAACAGGAGTAGGCTCCACAGCGGCAGTTTTATTCAGTATCGATAATTCACTAGTGGGTTTATAAGGACTTAAAAGTTTATCAATTCGGTGCATTTCAGCTATCACTGCGGAGGCAGCCTGTTCACCCTTCGCTCGATCTTCGTGCCACAAACTCAGATTGATATCAGTGCCCATTATCGCCTGACGCTGATAGACCCACTCGGCTTGCACATTCGTCGCTACAAACAAAAAACCGACAACCAGACTCGCCGCCAAACTAAATGAATTGCGACGAACTGAAAACCAAGGAGGCATGGGCCTAACCATCCACCCAGTTAATTCGATATTGCTCGTCAACACGCTGAATGCCTAGAGCACTCATTAACTCCGCCAATTCCTGAGGCGCCGCAGGCTCAAAGCGAACAGTGCCCTGTAATTGTTGCGCTCCAAGCCTCGGCATTTTGGCGCCCAAGGCTATTTTAATCGGGCCATCAATATCAAAGATGTCAGCGTTTATTCCGCCTTTACCGTCGGTACTCAGGCGCGCAGCATAAGCACCAAGCGATAGCCAGTCATGGCTGTTATGGAAGCGCGCATCTCGCCAACTAGCACTGGCGGTTAAACTACTTAACTGGGAATTTTTGAGTGTCATGCTCGGCACCTGTATTGACAGCGAACCATCCACTTTTATCGGCAGCCACAATTCAAATAGCGCCGCCGGACCCGTAAATTCAGCTTCACTCACAGTCAATGAACCGTTTAAGTTTATGCAAGCAAGCCCTGAAGAACGCTGACGAAAAAGTTTGCTGCTAAATTTAGCGCAGGGACTCAGAGTCAGCAGAGATGTTGGCAAAAATTTCCAATGCAGCTCACCTAAAGCGTACACATTACCGTACCACTGCAGAGTCGCGGAACCGGCTTGCCCACGCCACAAAGAACCCGCCAAGCCACGCAGAGTAAGCCCCTGCACTTGCCCAGACAAATAGTTCCCTGCCACCTCAGCGGGAATGTCTTTCACAATGAGGCCCAAACTTAACACTGTAGCCAACACCAACCAGCGAACCAGTTTCACAAGCACTACTCCTTGCGCAAGCGTACATTGACGGTAATTAATCCCGGCGTTGACGTTAGATTCATCGACAACTCCCTCACTTGCACCGCGTGTTTGAATTCCAATTCATGTAACCACCGGCTTAAACCCGAAAAACTCACATTATCAAGGCGAAGCCTAACTTCACCATTGCTGCCTGGGTTGAAACCGCTCATTCTCAAACCATGAGCACCTAAGGTTCGATCCACTAGCTCTGCTATACTGCCGCCTTTGTTACTTGTGCCCTTAGGCGTATCGCTCGTCAGTAAAGTAGCTGCCAAGGTCTGCACTTGCGCCACTGTAAGGGCCAAATTTTTATTACGCTCAATTTGCATTTGGGTCATTTGTTGAATAGGTGAAACTACCAACTGCCACAATAGATACAGCGTTACGGCCAAAGCTCCCCAGAGCAAAATTATTTGTTCTCGACGGTTAAAGCGATAAAAACCGGCGACAAACTCTGAACTGAATTTATTCACGATGTAATCCATTTTGATATTTCATAGTTAACGAACACTCTAACGTAACTTAGCAATTTTTAAGCGTGCAGAATGAACACCACCTTGAGCGCTAGCGCTCATTAAAGTGGCTTTGAAGTTTCCGCCATCTAAACGATTGCGCAAAGCTTCAATATTTTTAAAGGAGCTGGCTTTCACACTAAAGCGCAACTCATTACGGTCGTGATTGTATTGAATTCCCTGCAGAGCCACATCGGGTAAACTTTTAATGACAGGTGCCACTAGAGAGATCAACAAGACTGAATCGCTGCCCTTTGCCGTGCCCTGCTCAGATTTCATTTTTGCTTTTAATTGACGCAGGGGGTCAACCATTGCCCCTCGCGGCACTACAGAGCGAAATGCCGCTTCAATATCCTTCTGCATAATAGTCTGAGCAGATTTCAACTGTTGAACCTGTGAGAAATTGGCCGCGATGAACAATGCTAAAGTTACGCCACCTAAGAGCGCAACTTTGCGCCACGTCTGCCACCAATCCATAAGCGGTAAACGGCGGCTAAACTCTCCTACACACAAATTTAACCAAGGCACTGAAGCGCCCAAAGTAGTTCGACCAAGATGAATATTTAGCGCCCCCCAACCGTCTCTTACAAAGCGATGCTCCACCCTCTGGAGTAAATTTTCAGGCAGCGCAGACTCTAAATCAGACAGAGCATGATCGTCGCCGGCAACCAGAGTAAGGGAGTCGTTTGTCGCAAGGTTTTCCCCCAGCGAATTCAAAACCATACTTGCCAATGTAGAGTTAACGCTAAAGCTGGTGCCATCAGCTTGATGCACCATTAACTCTTCATTTTGGTTGATGGTGCAACTCTGCTCGTCACACGGCAGTAATAAAGGTTCTGGCGTGCTACCAGCAAGTTCAATACCAAATTCAGAAAAAATTCCTAGCACCGAGCGAAACCACATTTTATCAACATAAGCGATGGTAACTGTGCCCTTAGCCGGCACACCAAATGCGAAATGTAAGGCCTCAACATCGCAAGCTAAATCATCTTCTAACTGATAAGGCAATAGCCGCTCCATATGGCGCTTTTCTTTTGCGCTAATCGGCAGAGACCGGGTACTAACTCTCGCCCCCGGCACCATCAACCACACTTCTGCCTTGACGTTCGCAAGCGCCTCAGCTAGAGCCGAAACTGTGCCTGTCTCAGCCTCAGCCAGCCATTCACCACGCGAATCTATTGCCCGCCAGTAGAGTTCTTGCTCTGTATGATCGAGCAAACTTTCGCTCGGCATTTTTACTAGAATGCGATCAGCCATCTATTCGCCTGATTATTTGTAGTTTGTCTTCGGTTCTCAGCACTAAGCTTTCGAGCTTACGCCGCTGCTTTGCCACTAAAGATTCTGAATACAGTAAAAAGTATTCACTGCTAATACTCAAGCCCTGCATATCGGGGCTAGCGCCTTGTGGCATAAGCCCCACCATCGCGGGTGAATTCTCAAATTCCGCTAGAGTCTCAAAACCTTCACTGCCCAGTGAATCAAGTAATTCCTGTGCATCCGGCAGACTTAAGGCCTCAAGGCTAGTACTCACATTGATGGTTTGGAGCAGTTTTAGCGGTGCCGTATTAATATTGATACTAACCTTCTCGGGAAGCACCACCACGAAGGGCTCTAGAAGGGCATAGAGCTCCGGCGTGATATATCGGACCAAGCGCAATTCATTGACACTGGAAAAATTTTGATTGCCCGCGTAGTAGACGGAGTCCAGGCTATTGTAATAGTTGGATTCTGCTCCGCCATACCCTGTGGGCCTATCATCGCTGTCGAGCCAATCGATAATCGCCTCCACGATGGCCACAGCGTCACCTTGCGCCAAGGGCAAAGATTCGAAGGTTTGTAAGAGGCGAATGAAACGCCGTTGCTCTTCCGTGAAACGCTGCGCGCTGCTAGCACTGCCTGCATCACCCGCCGACCCCACCAATGAGTTAAGGTTGAACAGGCCCTGAGCATCAACAACCCGACCAGACAACCAGCCACCTTCCACAGGGAATGGTTCTGATTCCTGCGCCCAAATCTCGCCTAGATGATCAACCTCTCCTTCGGCACGGTCTTCTTTCAGCACGCTGAGTGCTAGATCTTCAGCGCCCAACAAGTAAGCTTTGGCCTGAGCTCCATGCCAGCGATTTTCACTGCGCGCGACGCTCAATTGAAACGCACCGGCAAAATTGATCGCCAAGGTAGAGACTACCGCTACAATCAACAGCACCATCACCAATATCGCACCACTCTGCGACTTAGGCTTCTGGCTGGAGTAGAAAAAGTCGTGTGCTTTCACCAAAACCCTCCAAGTAAATCGAAATCTCTACGGCCAATGGCATGCTGGCCGGAGCCACCTCCCCAGACGATGTGTCGCTTGTAGGGGGCCATTGCACCTGCCAACTACCACTATCTAAGCTGCTTGCTGAGTTGGGTAGATAGCGGATAGCCATTCCCTCTACGCCCTCCATCAAAATCTGCTGGCGCATGACTGAGCCCTCAAGCTGCACATCTTCAGCAAATGTATCCCCCGCCTGATTAAAGTCCAGTGAAGAGAAATCCAACTCTATATCGTCGTTATTTACCACCGGCCAATATAGACGCCACAACTTACCCTCACTCATATGATAGGCCACACCTTGTAAATCGCTGCGTTGAGCGTTCAAGGGGTTTTTCCAGGCGAGTCGGTTTAAACGTAAAAACCAAGGCTGGCCCAGTGGGTTTTCAAGCGTCAAAGGCTCACCGACTAAACCGGATTCTACCTCGTCAAAATGACCCGTATTCACACGCTGCCCATAAAAAGCATCCGCCGGCGTTTGAAAGGCACTAACACTGACATTTTGTCTCGGTATGGCATGCTGTAAGTCTTGTTCAAGTAAACGCCAGCTGCGGTCTAAGCGATTCACCTGGGCTGCCCTTTCCTGCGCACCACTGGAGGCCCGCACAGCCTGATCAAAGGTTTGGTAGGCGCCCACTGCAACTAGACCCGTTAAACCGATCGCCACCATCAATTCAATTAAGGTAAAACCCTGGAGCTTATTCATTAATGAATGCTCGCAGTACAAGAGCTGGGTTTTTCTGCGGCAAACCCGCTTCAATTTCAAGACGTTTTAATTTTTCAACTTCAGTGGCGCTTACTTCGAGCGACCACTCCCATGTGGTGCCGGCCATTCGAGTTTCACCGGTAAGTTTCCCGCGCGGCACTGATCCATTTATATGCTTTTGTAACTTAATAGTAGCCAATTGATTTTCAGCCACCCATTGTGCGACGGCCTTATTCCGCAATTCACCCGTGCCGTCAACCATAGCAATCACCTGGAATAGTAAGGCTGGCAAGGCTACACCGACAATCAACATTGCCACCATTACTTCAACAAGTGTAAAACCTTTACTGCGCACGAGGACGCTCCCGCCATAAAATTTGACCCGCCAAGCTACTGCCAATATGTTGGTCACCTTGTTCAAGATCGGCGTGATGCAATGTGAGAATGAATGACTGTGCGTCACCACTGGGGTAAAAGATTAGCGCGGGTGATTCGTTCGCAGCCTTTGGTGCAGAACTATCGAAACGTTCACCATCCAACTGTAAATCGAGACTAATGTCTCTTGGTAAATACTGTTCCTGCAGGGGAGCTTCCTGCCGCTCCCACTCACCCGCTTCATTTAACGCTAGCCAGTAAAATGACCAAGCTTCGTCAAGCACCGCAGGCTGAAAAGCAAAACCAATGGAACGACCGCTAAGCACTGCGTCTTCGCTCGCTAGTGTCATCACATTACTTAAGCTGCCCGCGGTGTTACGCAGCTTCTCGGCGGGGCCATCACCGCCAATTGATAAGCTGACAAGACCAATCATGAGCCCCATAATAAATATCACCACTAGCAGCTCAATCAACGAAAAGCCTTTAAGAGTTTCTCGCGCTGCCGTTGGCTTCACTCGCTTTACAAGCTTATTGCTCGTCTTCACCGCTCTGCCAATTATTTAAGTCTGCATTCTGCCCTTCACCACCGGCAACACCATCGGCACCCAGGGAATAGATGTCGAATTCCTGCTCTTCACCAGGACTAAGATAGAGATAGGGACGGTTCCAAGGGTCAACCGGCAAACGTTCCAGATAACCATTACTGCGATACTGACGAGGTACTGGATCAATGCTAGGTCTTTCTTTCAAGGCTTCCAGACCTTGCTCACTGCTCGGATAAACAAAGTTATCTAGACGATACATTTTTAAAGCGCTTTCAATGCCTTTAAAATCTGCACCCACTTTGGTAATGCGAGCTTCATCGGCTCGATCCAAGACGTTGGGCGCTACAATGCTTACCAGCAATCCAATAATGACTAGCACAACTAGAATTTCAATCATGCTGAAGCCCGACTGTAAACGCCCTGAGCCACTCAATGCCACTGGGTTTCTTTTCATTACACTTACCTCTGTATCCAAATTTTAAATATTAGATGTAGCCTTAGACTAATGTATTCAAATCAAATATTGGCAAGAGTATCGCCATAACAATCACGGTAATCATTCCACCCATAAACACAATTGTCAGTGGTTCGAGTAACGCAAGTGCGGTGCCCAGCATCAACTCTAACTCTCGTTCCTGATTGCGAGCGGCGTGGTCTAATTGTTTATCCAACTCACCATTCGCTTCACCACTGGCGGCCATTTGTACCAATAAGGGCGGGAATACCTGAGCCTGATCCAGCGCTCGATGTAAGCTACTGCCCTCTTTCACCGCCACAACCACGCCGTCACAGGCGTCACGCATAACGAGATTAGACAAGACCTGGCTGGCAATATTCAAAGCTTCCAACAAGGGCACTCCACTGCCTACTAACATACTTAACGTACCCGCAAAACGTGCGCTGTCAGCCTGAATAATCACTCCACTTGCCACTGGCGTTTTTAATAAAATTTGATGCCACTTTCGGCGCCGCGATTCTGCGCGCATCATCAAATTCCAAGCCACAACCATCAAACCAAAGCCCAACAAACACCAAATACCGTAGGCCGTAATAAAATGGCTGGTGCTAATCAAAGCCTCTGTCAGCCAAGGCAGCGCCTTTTGACTGTGCTCAAAGATGCCTATCAACTCGGGCACGACGAAGGCCATCAACAAACCAATTACTGTGACACTCACCGCCAACAATACGAAGGGGTAAACCATTGCCATTTTTAACTTTTGCCGAGTGTGCTGACTTGACTCTGTGTAGTCAGCCAAGCGCTCCAGCACGGGGCCAAGAAAACCGGCGCTCTCACCTGCGCGAACTAATGCCCGATACATATTATCGAAAGCACGAGGGTTCTCACCCAGCGCTTGCGCCAGAGACAAACCTTCAAGTACCTTACTGCGCACCTGCAACAGGGTCTCTTTAATATGAGTTTTACGGTGTTGTTTTGCAGCCGCTTTCAGTGATTCATCCAGAGGCAAACCAGAATTTACCAAACTGGATAACTGTCGCGTGATCAGCGTTAGGTCCCGCCCTGAAATATTCGCGCCACGCCGAAACAGAGAAGATTCGCTTTGCTCTTTTTGTGCGCTAACTACTTTAACATCCAAGGGACGTAATTGCTGAGCCCTCAACTGTACCCGCACCTGTCTTTCAGAGTCGCCTTCAACGGTGCCTTTAATCGTTTTGCCGGCCGCGTTCAATGCGCGATAACTGAAGGCTCCCATCTCTAGCCCGCCGCCGTCACGCGCAGCACTTCTTCCATACTGGTGATGCCTGCCAAAACTTGGCGGCGACCATCATCAACAATAGAATCACTTTTCTGACGTGCATATTGAGTCATAGCTTGCTCGCCAGCCCCTTCGTGAATTAACTGGCGTAAGCCTTCATCAACATTAATTAATTCATAAATACCAGTGCGCCCCTTGTAGCCACTTTGCTTACAATGATCACAACCTACAGGCCGATATACATCGGCGTCGGTCGGCAGAGACAACAATTCACACTCAGCTTCAGTGGCTCGGTGCTTTTCTTTGCAAGATGGACACAACTTTCGAACAAGACGTTGAGCCATCACCACTTCAAGACTGGAAGACAACAAGAAGGGTTCTACACCCATGTCTTGCAAACGGGTCACAGCTCCAATTGCCGTATTGGTGTGCAAAGTAGACAAGACTAAGTGTCCTGTTAAACTGGCTTGCACGGCAATCGTAGCGGTTTCTCCATCGCGAATCTCGCCGACCATCACTACGTCGGGGTCCTGCCTTAAAATAGCGCGTAAACCTCGCGCGAACGTCATGTCTACTTTGCTATTGACCTGAGTTTGACCAACTCCGGGCAGCAAATATTCTATGGGGTCTTCAATGGTGAGAATGTTGCGAGTGCGATCATTAATGTGGCTTAAGCCTGCGTATAAACTGGTGGTTTTACCTGAGCCTGTGGGCCCGGTAATTAATATGATGCCATGGGGCTTTTTCAATGCAGCACTAAAACGTGCCGTCGACACCTCGGGCATTTCCAGCTGTTCCAGCTCTAGTCTACCAGCCGCCTGATCAAGCAACCTCAATACCACTCTCTCTTCATGAGCTGAAGGTAAAGTGGATACACGAATATCAACCGCGTGCCCAGCTAGGCGCACAGAAATACGACCATCCTGAGGGAGGCGCTTTTCGGCAATATCTAATTTCGCCATCACTTTTAAACGTGAAATTAGTACGGGCGCCAGTTCGGGTTTTGGGGCGAGCACCTCACTCAACACACCATCTATTCGGAAACGCACGGCCACTCGATCCTCAAAAGGTTCGAGATGAATATCTGAGGCTTTTTCTCTAACCGCTTGAGACAAGATGGCATTAATCAATCGAATCACTGGCGCATCATCGTCACCTGACAGCAGGTCAGAGTCATCCGATATATCGTCCGCCAAGCTACTGAGATCAAATTCCGCACCAAGGTCGTCCACGGCACGTTGAGCGGCACCATCACCACTTTGATACTGCCGAGTGAGCCGCTGTTGAAATTCACTATCACCAATTTCTTGCAGAGAAAACTCTCTTCCCAGCTGGCGACGAAGCTCTACCATCACCAAAAGATTAAGCCCGGGCCGGTGTAAGACGTGATCATCTTCGAGCAGCACGCCGTGACGAGATGCAAAACTAAAAGGCAGACTGAGAGTGTCTAATGTGCCACTCACGGCTCAACACCCGACACGTCATCTTGTTGCGAGCGGTTTATTTCCTCCTGCCACTCGGGAAGAACCCGCAGTAATTCGTCATCCAACATCAAACCGTCAAATTTACGGCTATCTATTTGTTGATCTCGAATGTAGTGGTATTTTTCGGCGGTGGCGCCTTTGATATCTTGTTTATCGCGCAATATTGTTGCCCGAATAAACACCATTAAATTAGTTTTTGTCACCGAGCTAGACTCAGTTCTAAACAAACGGCCCAGCAGTGGAATACTGCCCAAAATTGGCACCTTCTGTTCGTACATACTCACATCGTCACGAATCAAACCGCCCAACACTATTACTTCGCCGTCTTCAGCCATTATTTTGGTGTCGATGGTTCGTTCATTTGTAATTACATCTGAAGCGGTAATTCCCGTGGCGCCGGTCAGGCTAGAATCTTCCTGCACAATTTCTAATACTAGGCTGCTGCCATCATTTATGTGCGGTGTTACTTCTAACTTAATACCGACATTTTTACGCTCAATAGTTTGAAAAGGGTTGGTGGAACCCGTGTTACTTCCGGTATTGGTAAACGAACCCGTAATGAACGGAACTTCTTGACCCACAGAAATAGTCGCGGGGTGGTTGTCCATGGTAAGCAAGTTCGGTGTAGACAATATGTTTGTGCCAGTGTCTTGCTGAAGTGCATTCACCAACACCACAAAATCAATATCATTGTCGAGGCGACCGGTGCCAAAAGTTGCACCAGGAAGACCAGTCAACGCTCCCGCGAGGTCGACTATGCCCGTATCATCTCCCACCGCGCCAGCCGCTACAGCACCCAAGGCACTGTCCGGATTAATACTGGAGCCAAAGCCGCCACGGTCATCACGAAACAACCATTCAATGCCCAAGTCTCGACCGGCAATATCATTCACTTCAACGATAATAGCTTCAACTAGGACTTGCGCTCGACGAATGTCTAAACGTGCAACCACCCCCAACAGAGAGTTCAAGGTATCTGGGTCGGCCGTAATCAAGAGTGCGTTGGTGTCTTCATCTGCTTCAACAGTTGCCTGCGAGGAAACACCTTTTGTATCACCGCCCGGCGCGAGCTTCGCCATGTTTTTCACAACATTGCTAAGCACCTCGGCTACTTGTTTGGCTTCGGCATACTCCAGATAAATAACTCTGACATTGCCCGTTTGGGGCTGGGGTTGGTCGAGGCGAGCGATAAGCGTTTTAATTCTCTCGCGTTGAACATCTTCGCCGCTGATAAGAATGCCATTGGTGCGTTTATCCGCCACCATTTTCAGCTGTGTGCTTGCCTGATTTTTACCGCCAGTCTGTTGAAGCTTGCCTAGAATGGTAACCACTTCATCGGCTTGCGCATGTTCAAGATGGATAAGCTCTGTGGCTGAAACCGCCGATTTATCAATGCGCGCAATAAGCTTTTCCAAGCGAGCAATATTTGCTTCGGTATCTGAAACAATTATGGCGTTACTGGGCTCGTAAGCGGCAATGTGCCCATGTTGTGGTACCAAAGGGCGAATAATGGGCAGCAGTTTTATCGCCGCAATGTTTTTCAATTGCAGCACTTTAGTCACTTGTTTTGCACTGCCCACGTGATTTTGATTCGAGATTGTTAAAGGTGAGGAGCGCGCGTCCTTAATAGGCACGACACGCACCACGTCACCCACCTCAATGGCAGTGAAGCCGTGAATCTCCAAAACCGACAAAAACAAATTGTAGAGCTGCTCACTGTCCAGTGGCGCCGCCGATATGACTTTTACTCGGCCTTTCACCCGCGGATCAATCACAATGGTTTTGTGCGTGATGTCGGCCACGAACTTAATCACTTCATTAATTTCTGAATCGTTGAAATTAACAGTCCAGGTTTGTTGCGCCAACACACTGACAACCGGAGACACACTCAGGATCAGGACGGCTACTATTTTTCTTAAGGCACTTTTTTTCAAAGCTCTACGCACTTACAGACCACCATTAATTTGTATCAATATTTAGACTTAGAGTTTCTTCGCCCCGCTTAATGTCGAAATTGGCCGAAGTTTCTTCTCGCATAGACTTGTACACTTCCATCGCTTTACTGGAGCTGTTCAGTGCAACGCCATTCACTGCGACCACAATATCATTGGGCTTCAAACCCAAGCTGTTGAACAGGTCTCTCTCTTTGCCTGGTCGCACACGATAACCCACGACCTTACCAGCCTCTCGCACCATGCTCACTTTTATCACATCAGCCAGTGACTTTTTGCCACTAACAACAGATTTAACCGCATCGCGAGAAGCACTACGAGTAGCCGAGCTACGCTGAGTTGTTGGTCTTGCTCGCTGCTGGGGAAGGCGAGCGCTTGAAGTCGGTTCATCGCTATAAAGCGGCAGCGACTCGAACCGCCCATTATTCTCTAAAATGACTTTATCGCTCATGACTTTCGCTAGCGTTACGCCTCGACCCTGCGGCAAGGAATCGCCCAAAGCGTACAAAGCCTGCTTAGCGCCATCCGCAATAATAGCGCGAGCACCACCAACTTGGCTGCTATCGACTATACCCTTCAATACCAGTTTCAATTTCGTCTCGGGCGCATTTTGCTCAACCGCCGACACTACTGGCACTTTCACAGCCTGAGCTTCGACACCGGCTTTGCCAAAGATATCCATCTGACTTAAGGCGGCAATATCAACACTGCCGGTTACAGAAGGAGAGCGTTCAGCCAAAGCTATATTCACTGGGGGGTTCTGAGAATCAGACACGACGAGCGGAGCGTCAGCTAGAGAGGCCACTAACACCCAAAAAATTTGCGCAACACTAAAACAAAGACAAAGCACTAAACCTAACGTTACACCCATTTGCCAGAGTGTAAGGGGTATTTGTTGCAGATGTGTTACTGCCCGTTTAGCTATTTGTTCAACAGAACTGCTCAAGCCACCCCTCCAAGGATAGACCATTATCGGTTGTCATTAAGCATAGGCTATCGCCGCGACAGGCGCGGCCTGCTTATCGATAAAAGACTATACAGGAAATTGAACGGTGCCGTTAACAATTGGCTGAAAGGCGGTGAGCTGATCTTGCAAGGTGGAATTCCCCAAACCGGTATTCGGGAACAAAGTGCCAAACTGCCCTTGCTCGCCATGCAATGCCATGTAATTCAGCACTACCGTTTCCACCAATAAATTCACATTGTTAGCCGCTGGACTAGAGGCCGTTTCCACATCTCCACTGGCGCGCATGTATCCCAGCTGCTGATGCAAGGCTTGCGCTTCGGGTGTAGCCCCAATCAACACCGGCGCGCTGCCTGGGTTGTAAACCAAAAAGAAGGAGGAGGCGGTTTGCTGATTGTCCCCGGTCCACACACCTTTACCGCCGCCATTCACCGAATCGTCCGTCATACCATTGCTGAATACTGAGCCGTCACTGTAGACATACACCATCATAGGCGTACCCAGTTTGGCCGCATACTCCAAACATGCACCAATGCAACGGCCAGCACGTAAATCTCTTAGCTCTCCGGTAGCTCGATCACCGGTGTGGTAGTCGTAACCTCCCAGAGTTACTGTGCCCGCGCCTGAAAAGCCGTTGGCCACTAATTTCATCACTGAGGCGGTTTTGCGAAATTCTGAGTCACCATTAAATTCATCGACACTGAAGATGCCGGAAGCACCTACAATATCGGGATCTGAGGCTGGGTCCAACTGGGAAGGGACGCCGAATCGATCGGCCAAATCAGCGCTTTTCACATAGCCGCAGCGCACAAGGTCCTTTACTACGTCGTCAGCACTAATCGCTGTATTCACCCGCCCAAGCTTTGCCTCGCTAATGCGGTAGATAGACTCCATCACAGCAACTGTATCGCTCTGGCTCAACAAACCCACCAGATCTCCCACGTCCACTAGGCCGGTTACGTCGGTAGGGCGGTCAACCTTGGTGGGTCGCACCTCAGGATTAATCAAACTGGCGGGAGCCATTGAATTACCGCCCGATTCACTGGAGCGAGAACCAATCAAGGCCAACAGCGAGCCGTTGGCACCCGCGCGATTAATGCCATACATTGGGTTGTGGGGATTGTTACTGGTATCGTTCTCAGAGCGCGCGGGAATAACTGCTCCGTTGGTTCCGGCCGCAGCCATCACAGCCTTCTCACTGATGCCCGCTAACATGGCACTGTTCGCATGAAAACCCAAGCCAAAATCATTGTTCACAAAATCGTTAGTGCCGGTTTGGGGATTAGTTATAGATGGCGACATGTCCCCAGGCAAACCCTGCTTGCTGTAACCTGAAGTCGTTAAAAAATCGAGCTGGCCTCCTCGCTGCCCCACCAATACATTAGAGCCCGCAATATTTGCACCGCCTGCTAGGTCAAAACAAATAAATGGGATTTTACCCGCGCCTTGAGTACTGATGCCGCAGCTGTTGCGAATCGACAGCAAATCGGAAGACAGAGCTGCGTGCGCGGCTCTCGGATTGGCAAACAAGCTAAACACTGAACCACCCAACAAGGTGCCAAGACCCGTTTGAAAGCCCTGGGCCACAAATTCTCGCCGCGTGCTAGGTCTGGCATGGTCTCGGTGAAACAAGGGCTCATTAGGCAAATAAGTTTTACGGGTCATTACACTATGTCCTATTCGTTCATTCTATTGCAGCAACATGGCCGCACTGCCAGTGGCGGCGGCGCAAGTGGCTTTAGCAATTTTCAAAGTGCGATCGGGCTCTGCCGCGCAACTACCCGCACAAGACGACTGCATAATATCAATCAAGTTGTTTAATTCTAGCGCCAAGTCATTGGCGTCGGGCTGACTGACCAAACCGCTGTTTAGCAACAATTTCTCCTGGAGAGGACCAATCAGATTGGCTCGCCCACTGCTGTCAAACGCAGTGCTCACGTTAGCCGAGAAGTTGAAGCTAGGGAAAAAGGCGGTGCGAGTACTGGTGTTGCTATCGTTTAATTCACCCACCAATTCACTGCAATATTTCACGGCCAGCTGAGTCACAGCCATTTGGTGTGCCGCGAGGAAGCCACCTAGATTTTCAACCGTGGGTAGCTGTTGACGCACCTTTTCATAGGTAGCGGCCACGTTCGGGTTTACAGAGCTCACACCCGTAATAGCTGACAAGGCCGCGTTAATTTCTTCAAATTTGCGCAGACCAATATCTGACTGTTCTTCTAAGTCCGCGGGGGCTTGAGCAGCGGGAGGTAGGGCCTCTATGCGCACAAAATCGTTATCGCCCAATTGATCAAAGGTTATAAAGAACTCATCGGCATCGGCCCCGTTCTCAAGTGCAATCACCGTACCCAGCTCAGACAGCACTGTGCCTTCAGGCAAATAATTGGCGTCTGTCACGGCGAGATCTAAGCTTGCAAAACTTTGACCCACATCTGCCTCTCGACCATTGATACCAATTCGCAAACCTTTCATCGGCACGCTGCCAGGAGATGCATCTTTGTCTAGGCTGATAAAGAAGGGAGAGTTAAAAAGGTAGCCAAAGTCATCAAATTGTTGAACCTCAAACACCACATAGGCTTCCGGCATGTCAATGAGATGAGAAACACTGAACAATAAGAAGAACTTTTCACCTACCCCCGCGTCAAAATTTTGCACAACCTCCTCACTCGACAGCGCGCGGTTATGGATTGCCAATAGGCGAACCGTTCCCAACCACTGATCTTCGCCTGATGTTTCCTGCCCCAAAACCAGTGCAAAACCATCGTCCCACTCCCCCGCCAAGTTACCTGCCGGAGTATTGTCTATGCCTGCTACATCTTCGCCATTCACGAAAACTCGACGACCGTCAAAGGGATCGTAGGTTAGTACCACATGCTGCAAGGTGGCCTGTAACACTTCATCGGCGTCTGGACTGGAGAGCGCGGGCATACCATTGCCATCACTCTGGTCCGTACGATTTAAAAAGTTATAGTTGTAGAGCGTTTGACCTAGGGTAAAGTTACGAATGTCGGCACCACCTGAGTAACTGACAATTCGCGCGGGACCGTCCTGAGTCACGTTGTCGGGCACGATCCACGCTTCGAGCGAATACTCCCCCGTCAAAGTAATTAGATCATGCAACTTCTTACTGCTGCCGGTTGAACCTTGAGCTTTACCACCGTTCAAGCGAATACCCCAAGAGCCCAACCAGTCGACCTCACCAATTAGGTTTAAGTTAATCGCTGGGTCTACACCGCTGGTATCAAATGCCGTATTACCTTCTCCCGTTTTAAATTCGTAACGGGCAATAATGTTGTTTTCGACACGGCCGCCACTGCTGGCAATGATACCGTCAGGCAGGCGTAAAGCTTTGCTCAATACCAAGGCTGGGTCTACCACAGTAGCCACAATAGTGCCGGTGAAAGCAGAGATTGCATTGCTCATGGTGTCGGCATTGGCGCTGCAGTTGGTCCAACAGTTGTGGAACTCATTGCGCAAGCGAGTCACTAAGCGAGAACTGTCGGGGCTGTCGATAGTGATTCGGCTTTTGGCCGCCTCATAGGCTGCATCGACATCAGCACTGGCAATGTATGGCTGCTGAG
>Ga0209081_1000552_pt1 | contig 22673 bp, 17 predicted proteins | sample GOMGulsemesocosm_4_FD_184636 | JGI IMG/M metagenome (GOLD analysis project Ga0209081, IMG submission 184636) | Methane-oxidizing microbial communities from mesocosms in the Gulf of Mexico - GOM15B Gulf of Mexico (SPAdes) (version 2) | ecosystem: Environmental > Aquatic > Marine > Cold seeps... | reverse complement strand
CAGGCACATATTCACAGTCGGTTGCATCGCAGCCACCAATCCCTGTTGCCAATTCATCGCCAATGCGACCCATAACCTCTTTATCTTGCCAGTCATCGGGCAAGACAAGCTCACCTGTCAACAATGCCACCATGGACCCGTAGGTGCTGTTTCGACCTAGTGCTTTTTCGCGCAACGCGCTGATCGATGGACTGGCTGCAATATAGTGTTTGGCCGCTTCCAAAGAGCTGTGTCCTAGCATATAGGCAATTTCCGATGCCGAGCTGCCAGCATTGACCATGCGGTGCGCCACGTTGTGTCTAAAGTCATAAGGGGTTTTGTGCGGTTCTTCAACTCCCCAACGGGACAGAGTATTATTTATGCTCTGAACCCCATAATCTTTGCGCCAACTAGAGCCATCATCATTTTGAAGTAATTGTAACGATTGACTATTTTGGTGCACAATAAGTGCTTGTATTGACCTGCCAAGCCCAGAGCTAATTGCTAACTGATCGGTCCCTTTTTGATTCTCTGCTGCCTTACCTTTTTTAGCCAATGGTCGGACTATCGAGAAATATTGGTCGTTAACTGATTGAAAATCGCTCTTTGATAGACGAAACAGTTGAATTGGACGCAAGCCTACTTCATAACAAAGCATCAGGACGATAAAATCACGCAATTCGGTGTAGGATAACCGTGCTATGAATTCTACGTCATGAGTAGAGTGGGTTCTGATAAACTGCTCTTCCTGTGGGCTGAGACGCACTTCCATGTCGTAATAGCCCAATTGATGCTGAGTCCTGTCAGGAACTTGTTGTTCAAGTTCAAACAGATCGTCAATTTTGCTGCCAGGTGCACCATGACTGATCAGGTAATCAGTCAGCCGCTTAATCCTAGAAAAGTCGTTAAAATGATAACCGCTCTTTGAATTGCAACTTAATTGCATTTTTTCATAGAGTGAAGGTAACGCTAAGTCATCAATCGTCCATGCTTTCAAGACAACCATATTAAAAACCTTATAGCTGTTCATTATCGAATAACTCGACAAAAATTTCACCATCAGCCATTTTAAAATAGGTTGCATTTGTTCATCTGCGCGGCCAAAGTCCATTGTTCTAGTGAGTCCACCATCTACAATAGTCCAGACATACTCATTGGTATCTATGCGCTCGGTATCACCATGGTTAGCTGCGTGAAAATATATATGTCGTTTATAGCGTAGGCTTGATGCAAATGCAGTCCACTCGGTTACGGTGGCATCAAACTGTCTTTTTTTATCAAATTTAACGGCTAACATTACTTTTCTCCTTGTAAAATTTGATTCAGGTTGGCAGCGTTTGCTGTGTCTGCTAAGAATCTTCGGCCATAATGATCTGGCATCTCACTTTTGATTGACCAACCACCATTAACTCGTAGCAGATCTTTGGCATCGGTAATTGACTTACCTTCTTTATCAACCAAATGATAGAGCTGTGATACTGCCCAGGTATGTCTCAATGTATGAGGGTGGCATGAGGAGAGGTATTCCATTGATTCAGGGTTGCCAACATTTTCATCGAAATGTTGATGTATTGCCCTAGTGAGCACCTCAAATATTTTATTATACATTCGTAAGGTCAGTGCTTTTGTTGACTGTGTTGATAAAAACAATATAGAGCTGTCACACGCTTGCTCAGGCTCTAATCTATAATTTTTTACATATGCACAGAGGTAGTCGTAGTGCAGCTTAGTTATTTTCAGAGTACGATGTGAGTCATCAGTTTTTATAGAGCCTTCGGCATCTTCATCATAGCAATTGGTTACGACTAGGTAATAACTTATCACTCCATCGATATTGTGCAGTGCTGGTTTAAATGAATCAGTTTCAAGCTGACTTAATTCCCCCCGACGAAGCCCATATTCGAGTGCAAGTGTACAAATCAAATAGTTTCGAAAGCTTACTCTTGGGCTTGAAAAAGGATTAAATTCGTTAACCTTTGATGGTGTCGAAGGGCGAATGATTGTTAAAAATGTACTACATTGATACGGGAGTTAAACTTTTATATGCTCGTTGAATACTGACAGCACCACGTTTTGATCCGCTTGAAGTGAGTTCTTCTCGTGTGTTTTTAAGTAAAAAAGAAATACTTACCTGCTCGTAATTGATTTTTTTTGCAGTCATGGTGTTGCAGTATTTTATAGAGGTATAACGTTGGTTGAGGAATTGCAGAAACTTGATGACATCTTTTATTCTAGTTCTGTTTGTTTCGACATCAATCAAATTCGCTTCAGCCCCGGTTGAGGCAATATTTACTCCTTTTCCTCCAATATCCAGATATGATGAAAAGCCATGCAACTCATTGATCACGCCTCTCAGACCCCAGAGTTTCAAAAAAGAGTCAAACGAATCATTGTGTTTGGTTAAAATATATTGGTGAAATTGACAGATAGCTGTCATACAGCGTCTTTGAGTCGAGTCTGCCCTTTTATTTAGCACTAATGTAGAATAGATCATGGCATGCATAGGTGTTAAACCGTTTACCTGATCCAAAACTGTCCAGCACTGCTTAACAAGATAAGACGATTTATAGCCAATTAAAGAATACTGCATTGTTCTTCCTTTTTTAAATTTGTATATCTATTAAGGATCATTTTTTTATTTTTTAAAGCAAATATGAAAAAAAGTTTAATTTTAGCGTAGTAAAATAAAGGTTCCTCTCCTGTTTTTAATGCAAATATTTTAATTTTAGTGTAGTAAAATAGAGGTTCCTTCCCTATGTTGGCTGTGAAAGTGGTGATGATGAAGTACTCACTCTCGTTGAAAAAGGTGAAACTTATCAAAGTTCGTTAATTGCCTTAAATAAAATAAAGCAAGCGGGCATGAAAAGCTCAGTAATGATTTTAAACGGCCTTGGTGGCCCTGAATTGTCCCGCCAACATGCGATTAATTCAGCTAAGTTAATGAATGAAGCCCAACCTAACTATTTATCTACTCTTGTGGTTAGTTTTCCATTAGGCGATGAACGCTTTGCGAATAAGTTTACTCAGGCATCGTTGCAGCCCTTTCGTCAATTAACACAGCAAGAGTTATTTACTGAAATGGAAATATTGCTATCTGAGCTAGATTTAGAGAAAACAATTTTCCGCTCTGATCATGCTTCGAACTACTTAGTGCTCAAGGGAGTATTAGGCAATGATAAAGAAGCGCTACTAAACCAAGTAAGGCTAGCCTTACAGCAGCCTAATGATGTTAATTTAAGACAAGAATGGCAACGAGGGTTATAAAGTTTTTCTAATACCTCTTATCATATAATATTAACAAAAAAGGCGAATATAACTGTAAATAACACGACGATTCGACTTTAATAAAATATTATTACCAACCTAACGTTTTACTCTTCTACTTCATTAGCTTCTGCTATGCGTTGTAGGCGATCTTGCTCTTCAAGAAAAGCAGCTTTTATTTCTTCTATTACATTATCGACATCTGCAGAAATAGTACTTTCTTTAAATAGCCCGGTAAGTTTTGTTTCGAAAGTTAACTCGCCAATTTCATATAAAGCCCACATTTCTTGAGCATACTTACTTAATAGTAATTCAGGTGCAAACTGGCCATAGTAATTCGTCATATTATCAACATCACGAATTAACATCGCTTTAGCATTATTATTGGCTGAAGCATCTACTGCTTGCGGTAGGTCAATTATGACCGGCCCATACTCATCAACGAGTACATTAAATTCTGACAAATCACCATGAACAATACCGGCACATAACATACGTAAAACATAAATCATAACCAGTTGATGATCTTCAATGGCTTGTTCTTTCGACATAACCACGTCGTTTAAACGTGGCGCAACTTCGCCCGCTTCGTCTGTTACTAACTCCATTAGCAAGACACCGTCAAAACAACCAAAAGGGTGAGGAACTCTAACGCCTGCTTCAGCTAGTGTATAGAGTGCATCAACTTCAGCATTTTGCCATGCTTGCTCTTGTTGGTTTCGACCATACTTAGAGCCTTTTTCCATGGCTCTAGCACGTCGACTGTTTCGACTTTTTCGACCTTCTTGATATTGGGCTGCTTTTTTAAAACTACGCTTATTTGCTTCTTTGTAAACTTTGGCACAGCGAATTTCACTTCCACAGCGAACCATAAAAACAGTGGCTTCTTTGCCACTCATTAGTTGACTGATCACTTCGTCAACTAAGCCATCATCTACGAGTGGTTGAATACGCTTTGGAATTTTCATAGCGTTGTTATACAGTAATTTGTTATGTGATGGAACATTTAGGCTCTCTGTTTTTCAAAGCGTTAAGCAACTTTTTGAGTGTTTATTTGACTGTCAAGGTATTCGTCTAACGAACCTTCAAAGTTCACGAGTTGTTTATCTTTAATATCGATAATACGCGTTGCCAAGCTTGAGACAAACTCACGGTCATGACTAACAAAAATTAAGGTTCCTTCAAAAGCTTTAAGGGCATTGTTTAATGCATCAATCGCTTCTATATCCATGTGGTTAGTTGGCTCATCCATAATCAATACATTAATATCGGCCATCATCAACTTACCAAATAACAGGCGATTCTTCTCACCACCTGAACAGTTACGCGCTTTTTTATTCGCATCATCGTCAGTAAACAATAAACGACCTAGCATACCGCGAACACTTAAATCGTTATGACAAGGTCTACGCCATTGTGACATCCAATCCATAAGGGTTAAGTCATTGTCAAAAAGTGCACCGCTATCTTGTGGACAATAACCTACTGAGGCATTTTCAGACCACTTAACTACGCCTTCATTGTGCGTTAATTCGCTCATTAAACAGCGTAACAATGTTGTTTTACCGACACCGTTTTCTCCGATAATAGCTAACTTAGCGCCCGCTTTTAGTAATAGATCACCTTTTTCAAATAATACTTCATTATCAAAACCATGGCCAAGACTTTCAAGTTCTAACGCTTGACGGTGCATTTTTTTACCTGGAGCAAACGCTATTTTTGGTGTGATACGACTCGACGACTTAACATCATCAAGTTTAATCTTATCCATTTTTTTAGCGCGAGAGCTAGCTTGTTTAGCTTTTGAAGCATTAGCACCAAAACGGTTTACGAAATCTTGTAACTCTGCAATTTCTTCAGCTTTTTTAACATTACCTGATAATAACTGCTCACGTAATAAGCTCGACTGTTCTAAAAAGAACTCATAATTACCTGGATAAATACGTAACTCACCATAATCAATATCAGCCATATGGGTACAAACAGAATTTAGGAAGTGCCTATCATGTGAGATAATAATCATGGTGCACTTACGTTTGTTCAACTCACCTTCTAACCAACTAATAGTATGAATATCCAAGTTGTTGGTTGGCTCATCAAGTAATAAAATATCCGGATTTGCAAACAAGGCTTGGGCAAGTAAAACACGTAATTTCCAACCAGGGGAAACTTGCTGCATTGAACCGTAATGTAATGACTCTTCAATACCCGCTTCTAACAATATTTCACCCGCACGACTTTCAGCGGTGTAACCGTCCATTTCAGCAAACTCACTTTCTAAGTCGCCAACACGCATACCGTCAGCTTCACTCATTTCAGCTTGTGCGTAAATAGCGTCTCTTTCTTGTTTTACTTTCCATAATGCCATATCACCCATGATCACGGTATCAATAACATTGAATTCTTCAAAAGCGAACTGGTCCTGGCCTAAGGTACTAACTTTGTTACCCGTACTAACCGATACATTGCCTGAGCTTGGCGCTAACTCACCACTGAGTATCTTCATGAATGTAGACTTGCCACAGCCATTTGCGCCGATCAAACCGTAGCGGTGACCGTTGCCAAATTTAGCCGAGATATTTTCAAATAAAGGCTCTGCGCCAAATTGCATTGTAATGTTCGATGTAGTGATCAAAAGTTATTCCTAGGTAATGCTAACAGCTATTTAAAGCCCGCTTGAAATAACAAGCAGAGTCAAAATAATAAGGTCGCGCATTATACAGGAATAAATGCCTATCCAATACCTAATATTGAATTTTAGTGCTTATTTTTTCACCTGCACACAAAAAAGGAGAGATATTTTTTGCCTTTATCCATTTAACAGTGCCCCATAGACTATTCATCGAGCACTTTATTAATTGATAAGATTATTTACTTGAATTATTTTTAAACCGAACATATACTTGATCAATCAAGTATATGTTCGGTAGTTTAATTATGAATAAAGAATCAAAGTATGCAGCGGTAGCTAAAAGTCTCTGGGTTAACAACGCCTATATATCTAAAAAGATTGAAAACAGTTTGGGTAGTATTCATGGTATTGGTTTGACTGAATATATGGTGCTTCATAATTTAATTACCGCACCCAACAAAGTTCTTCGTCGAATCGACTTGGCTAACTCAGTGGGAAGAACAGCTTCAGGTGTAACTAGAATGTTATTGCCAATGGAAAAGCTTGGGCTAATTAATAAAGAGCTTAGCCCAAGAGATGCAAGAGCAAGTTTGGTTAAAATCACGCCTGCTGGAGAGCAAATCTTTAAGGATTCATCTTTGACACTTAACCAAAAATCGGAACAACTTTTAGATCGAATTGATAGTGATCAGATCGATACTTTCTTACATTTACTTAACTTAATACAAGGTGGGGGGAGATGAAAGATCTTACCCAAGGTTCAATACCTAAACATCTAATCACAATGGCATTGCCTATGATGATAGGTATGTTTATTCAAACGTTATATTTTATCGTTGATCTATACTTTGTTGGAAAGTTAGGACCTGCTGCCTTAGCAGGTTTGAGCTTGGCAGGAAATGTAATGTTTTTGATCTTCGCGCTCACACAAATACTCAATGTTAGTACCGCAGCACTTATCTCTCATGCCGTTGGTGCAAAAGATCAAGCCGACGCGAACCTCACCTTCAACCAATCCATCATGATATCGACCCTAATCGGTATGGTGGTTTGTATTATTGGTTACTTAGGGGCTGAATCTTACCTCAAGCTGATTTCTCAAGACCATGAAACAGTATCAATGGGCTTAGCTTACCTGCATTGGTTCATTCCGTGTATGGCATTACAGTTTGTCATGGTTTCCATTAGTGCTGCGCTACGTGGTACAGGAATAGTTAAGCCAACTATGGTGATTCAAATACTGTCTATCTTGCTCAACATTATCTTATCGCCAATATTGATTGCAGGCTGGGGATCGGGCTATTCCATGGGTATTGCAGGTGCAGGCCTTGCTAGCTCACTATCGGTTATCTTCGCCGTTTTTCTTTTATGTTATTACTTTAAAACAGCAGAAAAATACGTCAGCGTTGATTTTTCCCTTTGGCAGATAAATCTGCCGCGTATTAAAAAATTACTCGCTATTGGACTACCCGCTGGTGGTGAATTCTTTTTAATGTTTGTTTATATGGCTAGTATTTATTGGTTAATTCAACCTTTTGGCGCTGATGCACAAGCAGGATTTGGCCTTGGTTCACGCATAATGCAAGCATTGTTTTTACCATCTATGGCCATTGCTTTTGCCGCTCCAGCTATTGCTGGGCAAAACTTTGGCGCCAAAAACTACGCTAGAGTTAAAGAAACTTTTACTTGGAATGCCATTATGACTTGCTCGCTTATGGCAATACTCACTTTGGCATGTTTAAGTCAGGCTGAATTGATGCTGCAGGGCTTTTCTGAGGACAAAGAAGTGATCCTGATCAGTGTGGTTTTTTTGCAAATTATCTGTTGGAACTTTGTGCCATCAGGTTTAGTGTTTACCTGCTCAGGTATGTTTCAATCACTGGGGAATACAATGCCAGCTTTAATCAGCACAGCGACCCGCTTAGTCACATTTATCATCCCTGCTTTCTGGCTATCACAACAAAATGATTTTCAAATTGAGCAGCTTTGGTATATATCTGTAACTACAGTTTGTATTCAAGCATCGGTAAGTTTTTATTTCTTAAAACGAGAATTTAAAAAGCGCTTACCCGAAAATAACATATCTGACGAAAGCTGCGTTGAGCTTGCATAGCTGATAAAAACAGATCCCGACGTTCCTCAATTACCAATGAATAGGATCCACTTGATAGTACTGCTTTAATTGTCGATACAGCATGGGATGTTCATAATGAAACTGTTGTGCTTGTTCAAAAAACACCTCACTGGCAACAGCAAAAAACTCGGCAGGATTTGTCGCACCATAATAATCAAATAATGAAGGTGTTCCTGTCTTGGCTTGTTTTTTCAGTTGTTCAAACTGTGCAGAAAAAACTTCAGACCAACATTTATAATTTTGTCCTTTTTCTAGGATAGGTGCGCCATTGGCACTACCATTTTCTTGATCTAACTGATGAGCAAACTCATGGATCACCACATTACGCCCGTCATCTGGAATTTTCGCACCATCCAAAGTGTCTTGCCAAGACAAAACGACTTTACCAAAATCCCATGATTCACCAGCTAATGCGGTTTTTGTCGTAAATTGTACGCCACCAGCATGTTTACTTTGCTGCTCTTTAATAAAAGCACGTGGGTAAACAAGTATGGTTTGCAGTTTAGGATAAAAATCTGTCTTGCGATTAAGCAATAATAAACAAGCTTGCGCAGCAACCGTTATCCTAATTTCGTCCGTTATTTTGACCCCGTTGCAACCGATAAATTTTTTTTCTGCCAAAAAAACCTGAATATGTTGTTTAAGCTGTAACTGTAAATCTACCGGCATTTGCCTGAAATATGGCATTCTTTGCTGAATAATTTTGCGCCACTCTTTTTTAAAAGGCTGATGTCTAATTTTATCACGCTGATACTCTCGCCAATATGGCTTAGCTACAGAGTAACCGATGAGTAATACGCCAATAAATATTGGTAACAGATAAGACAGCATAAAGAACTTTAGTTGGTAGACTTTATTATGAAGTAGGTACGGTGAGCTTAAATATCAAGCTATTGATGATTTATTTTGTGGAGCAGTGATAGCATGAACTATCATTTTTATATTTACTTTACTCGTGAGTATTGAGGATGGAATTTTAGAGCGTTATAGTAAAACTACCAAAAAAGGCACTAAACAACGAGGATTCATATTTTTTGTGAACGTATTTTTATGAAAAGTACCCTTATTCCAAATTTCAAAGGAAAACGTTGGCTAAAAATATCTCTGAGAAGCATCCATTTAGTTGGCATTGCCGGTGTTTTTGCTGCAATTTTAACAGCTGAAGATCTATACGTTTATTGGGCTATAGCAACCATTAGCGGTTTAGGTTTATTGGCTCTAGAAGCATTAACAAATTTGATTTGGTTTATACAAGTAAGAGCCTTAGTGATGTACGTTAAATTTTCGTTATTAGCTGTGATATTTTTCTATCCTCATTATGCTTGGCATATAGTGGTGGTTATTATTCTTCTATCTGGCATTATTTCTCATGCACCAAGCTCTGTACGATATTTTTCATTTATACATTGGCGAAAGATTACTGCTATTAATGATATTAAGGGTTGATCACGACGTTATACCCTATTTGGTATTATGTTTTCATTGTTGAGTCGGCCATGTCATGGATATTTTAGCACCACCATTACTAATATTACTGACGAATAATTGCCCATGATGATTACGCGCAATCTCCGCACAAAGTGATAGACCAATGCCTGAGCCATGAGTTTTTGTGGTATAAAAAGGCGTTAATACATTATCTAAACTGGCAAACCCTGAGCCATTATCTGTTATTTCAATGAATTGCTCATTTTTGACCAAGTACATTTTAATATTCACCTTACATATTTCTACTAAACACGCTTCTTGGGCATTTTTCAATACGTTGATCAAGACTTGCAAGACCTGATGAACATCACCATAACATTGATTGTTTCCTTGAAATTGCACTTGGCAGTTTTCATTTACCATGGCTTTAGCTTCCGCTAAAGCCTCTGAAAAATCAAACCATGTAGGTTGTGCCGGCGGTAATTGAGATAATTGACTATAACGTTCAATAAATTTCATTAAGCGGTCGCTGCGCTGTTGAATTCGGCTCAATACTTTTCTAGTTTGTGCTTCATTTAAAACTTCGCTACATAATAAAGTATCAGCCATTGAACTCATTGGAGTAAGCGAGTTTCGTAATTCGTGGCCTAAGACTCTAATCAAATTATTTTGCGTAGTACTTTGGTTTTTACTTAATAACTTTGAAATATCTATAGCAGAAAATAACCAGTTATCCTTGCCTTGTTTTGCATAACGAATGCTTTGACACTGCCATTTGTCATCAAAAATGGGATGGGAGAAACCATGCTCGTCCAAACAAAAGCCTAAATCCTTTGCACCGCTTCCTATCAGCATAGGTTGTTGTAGTAACTCATTCATCGCATTATTGCGATAGGTTAATTGAAGATGGTGATCAAATAAGCAAACAGGCACAGACCACGCATCCAGAATATTACTGAGTAAAGCTTCTACTGTTAAATTTTGTTCATCTCTATCAGAATTTTCATGAGCGAGTGAGATAATTTCTTTTTGCAGTTCTAATAGTAGGTTGCTCTTATGCTGCTTTTTAAATCGCAGATTTTTTTCACCCTCTCTTAATACTTGCGTAAAAGTGGTCAGCTGCATAATTGAAAGGCACCAAAACTGGTAACCTTTCCATGCTGACCATGTTAAAGGATAGAAAATGAAAAACAATATCGTAGCAATGGCTAAGGGGCTCCAGCCAATGCTCCAAGTAAGTGCTGCAGTTAATGATAAAATAATAATGACGGTAATGGATAAACCACTAACTAACCATTTTTCATGACTCATGTTTAATGCCAAACTTCTCTAACCTTCGATAAAGTGCATTGCGGGAAATTTCTAATAATTTTGCCGCTTCAATCACCTGACCGGAAGTAACTAACATCGCTTTTTCGATTAACTGTCGTTCAGCCTGCTCAAGTGGCTGTAATACCATAACATTTGAACCCGCATCTGCAATATCTAATAGTAATTGTTGTGCTGATATTTCATTACCTCTCGCCAATAGGACAGCACGCTCTATGGTATGACTTAACTCTCGAATGTTCCCGGGCCAACCATGACGTTTCAATTTATCAATCGCGTCTTGGTTGAGAATTAATCCAGACTTGTGATATTTAGCACTAAATTGCGCGATAAAGTTTTCAGCTAAAGGCTGAATATCTTCTAAACGCTCACGCAATGGCGGTATGGTAATCACTAATGTATTTAATCGATACAGTAAGTCTTGCCTAAATTCTTTTTGAGCAACTAATTGAGATAAATCAGCATTAGTCGCGCTAATTAACCTGACATCGGTAGTTTGAGTTTGGCTAGAGCCTAGCACTTCATATTGCCCTGTTTCCAACACCCTCAATAGCTTAGGTTGAAGTGATAAAGGCAGAGAACCTATCTCATCAAAAAACAAACTACCTTGATCGGCTAACTGGAATCGACCCACTCGATTTTGTTTCGCGTCGGTAAACGCCCCTTTTTGATGGCCGAATAACTCACTTTCAAACAAAGTTTCCGGAATTGCGGCCATATTTACTGAAATAAAAGGCGATGATTGGCGGCTTGATAACTGGTGAATACGCTCAGCTAGCAGTGACTTACCTGTGCCATTTTCACCTAAAATAAGAACATTAGCATCGGTCGGAGCAATTTGGTTAATGAGTTGTTCGATATCAACCATGCTTGTAGATTTACAAACCCAAGGTTTATTCTCTTCTTGGGCCAATAATTGACGATAGCCTTTGTGCTCATCTTTAATACGGGCAAAGCTAAGTTGTTGCTTAATACTGTTAAGCAACTTTAACTTATTCCAGGGTTTTTCAATAAAGTCGCTAGCACCTTGCTTTAAACCATTTACTGCAAGTTCAATTGAGCCCCAAGCTGTCATTAGTATTACAGGAATATTATGTGGTTTTAGCTGTATAAGGATATCAAGACCTTCCTGACCACTCGTCGTATCGCGGCTGAAGTTCATATCCAGTAAAATTAAATCGGGTTGATGACGGGCCGCTTTGATAATGACGTCTTTGGCATTGCTCGCTTCGATTATCTGATAACCTTCAGCCATCAGTAATAATTCGAGCGCTAAGCGAATATCTTCATCGTCATCAGCGATTAATATGGTTGCTTTATGTGGGTTCAAAGTTGGATTCAAGCCAACCTCCATGCTATTTTACTGTTGAATAAGAGAAAGAAAGCGATCAACCGATCGCTTTCCCACCTCAATTAAGAGCCTTTGTAGTTTAGATTAAATCTACGTTATAAAAAAGTATTCGCCCGCTATTCCTCACGTAATGCTTGCATTGGGTCAGCGCTAATAACCTTCCATGCGGGCATAATGACGGAAAACATAACGATTATTATTAAACCAACATCAAGTAGCGACATCGCTAACCAATTAAAGCTTGGTAGCATTTCCAGCTGTTGCTCTAACTGTTGATAACTCAATACTGAAATAACAAAACCTATCCCTAATCCAACGACTAACATCCAAATAGCGTCTTTTAATATAAAATTCACCAGCTTCATTTGCTTAGCGCCTGTTGCCATGCGCACAGCTAATTCATACTTACGATGATTCGTGGTCATTTGTGTTAAACCCGCTACGCCGATTGCGGCGAGAAATAAGGTTAAGCCTGTCATTGCCAGTACTATCCATAAACTTACTCGTTGATTTAACGTTTGTTGCTGCCAAATCTCTGTTAGCGGTCTAACTTCTAAGTTTGCTAAGCGTGGAAATTGGCGCTTGATCTCAGCATCAATCATCTCAGCTGACATGGTCTTTCCTTCAGGCATCATCACGGTAAACTGTATATTACTACCAGCATCTATACGGTGTGAATATACCGCAGGCAAACCTAACGGATCGGCGATGCCTGTTTGGCTGATGGTATTAGCCACAATACCGGTAACAATAAATGGTGGACGCTCAGAAGTCGCATCCAATTTTATCGTTTTACCAATAACTTCATCATTAGATAAATTCGGAAACATCGTTTTTGCCATGTTTTCATCAATAACAATGCGTTCTTCGTCGTTATCTATTTGTGCTTGAGTTAAATTAGCACCGGCTAGCATTTCAATACTAAAAGTGCTGAAAAAGTCACTACTCAAACGTCTAAATTGGTAAATAACACGCTGTCCATTATTTTCCGGATCTTGAAAAGCTTGTACTTGTAGCTCACTTGAAAGTGGTGCTACATCAGGTATTATCACATGACTATCAACCACTTTACTTTCAATAAGTGCACTAATATCAGCTAATAATTTTTTTACTTCACTGCCTTGGTACTCTTCCCAATCTCTTAGCTGTGTAATGTATTCATCATCAGCAATGTTGATAGAAACATTATAGCCATTGCCAAGCTCATAACCTAACTCTTGGTACACAGCTTGGTAGCTTTGCATAGTTATCATCACAGATGCAGTGAGCAACACAGAAGCGATAGATAGTTGCACCACCATAAGCACACGGCTTAACCATTGGTTGCTTTGAGCCTGTATGCCTTTCCCACTACTGTTAAGGTTGTTTGCTAAGGCTTTTTTATCTATATCTACTAAAGCTAGGGCACTAAATAAAACACTCAGTATCAAGATGATAACAATGGAAGCAATGATGGTAGTGATATTAATGCCAATAGCATCAATCATCGGCATACTGTCGCCAGCGATAAGCGGTAAACTCTTTAATGCCCAACCCGTCACTAATAACCCGGTAATCGCAGCTAATAGAAAACTCGGTAAATTTTCTAATAAGACTAAGGTTTTTACCTTTAATAAACTGGCACCCAAACTGATTTGAATGGCAAATTCTTTGGTACGTCCTTGGTAATGTGCGATAAATAAATTGAGTAAGTTTAATGTTGCCATTAACAACAAACCAAAAACTGCGGCAAATAAGGCGATGATTAAACTTTCAGTTTCTCCTAACATGTTACTGCGGTAACTTTCTACAATAACTTCTTTGTTGGTGTTAGTCAGAAAATCCAAAAACATTTGAAGGTTATCTCCTTCTACATTTTGGGTAATGTAATCCACTAACCATTCATCGCTTTGCGCTAACGTTGGGAGGGTCACTTGACCGTTAGGACTTTTAACAATTAAATAATCAATTTCATTACTAATGTTGCCGATATTATCTGGTTGTGTTTTTACTTCGTTTAAATCGCTAATAAACCATACCTGTTGGTGAAGTAGTTCTTGGTTACTGCTAATTGCCATCACATCTTCAATTACACCTGCAATAATGAAATTTTGATTATTAGCAATAAGCTGTTTACCCAGCACTGATTTAACACCGCCGTAGGCCGATTGCCACAAAGATTCAGAAATCCAGACATATTTGGCAGGTGAAGCTATAGTAACGTCGTCACCTAAAATAAGTTTTGCACCTAAAACGTTTAAAATATTACTAGAAGCACGATAACTAGTTGTTGGATAGAGAGTCTCATTAATCGAAACATCTTGTTCATTGGGCGTAATACCTGCCCATTCCCCCATATCAGCAAAGCGCTCACCAAAAGCAGCTAAACGGTTCATGTTCCAATAAGACACACTTAATGTTTCTGACATTTTGAATCTGTATTCAAAAGTTTGTAATTTACTCTCGTTGTTAACACCTTGTAATGGTTGATATAAAAGCGTTGACGAAATAGAGATAACACTAAGTACTGCTCCTAATGTTAACCCTAAGGTTAAAATCAAAGGAATACTTAATCTGGGTAGCGAGAATACTCTTGCTACACCACTAAATAATGATTTCTTCATTAAGCTCATGCGACCCCCTTCAATTGCTTGTTCTGTTCTTGATCTACTTGCTGTTCAGTGAGAATTTGACCATCCAATAGTTGAATCTGGCGATTAGCACAACGTGAATATCGGCTATCATGTGTAACCATAACGATGGTTGATCCATCTTTATTAAGTTGCTCAAGTAACGCCATCACCTGATCGCCATTTTTACTGTCTAAGTTACCTGTTGGCTCATCCACCAAAATCAAATCAGGCTTACCCACTAAAGCGCGTGCAATAGCAATACGTTGTTGCTGTCCACCTGAAAGTTGATTAGGACGGTAATTATGGCGGTGCAACATATCTACTTGTGTTAACACTTCTTCAACCCGTTGCTTTATTTCATTTTTATTAGTGCCACGATGCTCGAGTGGTAAAGCGACATTTTCAAACACTGTAAGGCTATCAATTAGGTTAAACGATTGAAAAACATAACCAATATGCTCGTTACGGATTTGAGTGCGTTGGTCAACTTTTAGTCCTGATGTGTCTATGTTTGCAAGTTGATAATCGCCTTCACTGGCAGAATCCATCAAGCCCATAATTGAAAGCAAGGTAGACTTGCCACAACCTGAAGGGCCAGTTATGGCAACAAATTCACCCTTATTAATTTCTAGTGATATACCTTGTAAAGCATGAGTTTCAATTTGTTGTCCATCATAGCGTTTATGTATATTGCTCATTTCAACGACTTTGTTCATGATATTTTCCTTTTTCAATTGGTTTTATTTAACGTTATTGTGTAAGCGATAATTGTTTGAACTTATTGTATTTACTGGTATCCGAACTCACGATTTTTTCACCTAAGATTAAACCTTGCTTAATGATTAAATAGCCTTGCGATAACTCGCCGAAACTAATGTCGCGTTGCTCTACAGTGTTGTCATTTGTACGGACAAACACCGACTGTTTACTCCGCGGGCGTAAGCCAGCAACTTGTTGGATATATACAGCATTCGTTTGATGTTTAACAAAAACCTGCGCTGAAATAGCTAAAGAAGGTCGGGCGTTTGAGGTTAATTCGCCATCAAGTATCGCCTCTGCCAATACCGAACCATTAGTAACGACACTTTCAATTCGTGAAATGTGAGCGCTGATCACCCCTTTTTGTGTATCAATAATGACGGGGGCATTAATATCAATTTGGTCGGCTTGTTGTTGCGGTAAACGTATACGAGCAATTAATTCATTATCGCTACCAACTTTGGCAATCGACTGCCCTAGTTGAACACTTTGTCCTAGCTCTACCTCTAAGGTTTGTAGAGAACCAGTAATGCCCGCTTTGACTTGCATGTCGTCTAATTGTTTTTCAAGCAATACAACTTGTGATTCTTGTTGGGTGATAGTGATATCCCGCTGAGTTAATTGGTAACTTTGCATTTCTATAAATTGTTTGTACTTTTGTTTCTCAAAGGCTAAACGGCTGTTTTCTTGTTTTACGGCTAACTTGGCACGTTGTAATTCAATTTTTGCTGAAACACCTAAATCCATTAAGTTTTCATTTACCGATAGCTCAAGTTGGGCTTTTTCAATTTCAGCTTCAATATCAGCAATACGACCTTGATAATCTAAACGTTCATTTTGTTGCTCATACTTAAATGCTTCGCGTTGTGCCTGTTGTTGGGCTAGCTGGCCTTTTGCTTCACTAACTTCTTGCTCAAGTTTAGGGTTAAATAAGTGCAGAATAACGGTTTCAGGGACTACTTTAGTGCCAGGTCGTACTAATATTTCCGACACTTTACCTAAAGCAGGTGCGGTAAGTAATCGCTCTTTTGCTGAAATGAGTTCTCCGTAGGCATTACTATAAATATCTAACGAACCTTGTTTCACTGTTTGAAAACTTAGGTTCTCAACTGAAACGGATTTCATTGATTTGCTGCTAACAGCGTACGTGGTGTAAGCTAAGAGAAAAATAAATAGCGATATTGCCGACCACTTTTGCCACGATTTTTGTTTTGTTAATTGAATTTTCATAATAAAGCACATTGTAAAGTTCTAATGTAATAGATAATGAAAGTATCGTGCCAAAACCAAAACGCGATAAAAATCAAAGTGTTAGTAACTTAGTCGTCGTTTTGATTAAAATGATTTGTTCGCTTTTGTAACAGCGATGTTCGAAAATACAAAGCAGTTTGAATTTCAAAAAATTGGATGTGCTTAGCGGCATTAATCAATTTCCGATTATCGATCAATGCCTTTTTCTGGAGAGTATACTGGAGTCATAAATGAACGAATATAACTAACACCGCTCAAATTTTATTATATGGCAAAGTGAAAAATGAACACCTCTGAGGTTTTAGTGTTTTTATAGATTAGTAAAGATGCTTGGGCTCTGCGCATTGAATGCGTACCACTATAAGCTATATCACCTTCTATAGTGGCAATTAACTTTTTAACTATTCTTACATTTTATCTCATCATTCATTCACACTTATTTGCTAAAAAAACTTGATAAACACCATTCGTCCAACCAAAGCCTTCTTGAACATCATACTCTCCGCCGCTGGCTTTATCGCTTTGCTGGCAAACATTGTATTTTTCCATCATCTTGCCCGTTTGCTGAAAATACACCTCCACTGTATTTAGCCAACGCTGGGCAATATTATCCGCTAACCTTTTTTGTTCATAATTAACTAAACCCTTAACAGTAAACCAGTGCAGAGGAGCCCAACCATTAGGTGCATCCCATTGCTGTGAACTTGATTCTAACGTGGTAACTAAACCGCCTTTTTGCAAAAACTGCTGCTCAATCACCTCTGCTACTTTTTCTGACTGGCTTGAACTAGCCAACTCTACGAATTGCGGTAAAACACCTGCTAATGATTTTATTTTACTATACGTAGACTTATCCAGATCATAATCCATAAAAAAGTTATCATTGTCAGACCACAAATAGCGATTAATTGCTTGCTTTCTTTTAGTTGCATTATTTGAATACGCTAAGCAAGCATCGTTATCACCGAGCACTTCATAATAGTTTGCTAGCAACATTTCCTGCTTGTAAAGCAAACAGTTTAAATCAACAGGTAAAATGCGTGTGGTGCGAATAGATGCCAAGGAATTATCACGGCCAAGCCAACGGGAACTAAAATCCCAGCCAGACTCACAAGCCGCACGAATATTACGATAAAATTCTTCAGCATCTACAGGGTTTGATTCACTCATTAACTCAACATCTTCACGATATGACTCTGGCCTAGGTGAAACACTTTCATCCCAGTAGCGATTTAAAAAGCTACCATCCGGCATTTTAACCACCCGCATATATTCAAGCTTATTGACGGATAACAGCTCATGGCCTTGCATCCAAAATTGATACTCAGTTTCTATCGCGGCAATATTACTCGCTAAAAAGCACTTTTTGTTTTGCATGTGAGGTAAAAGTAATTCTACCAGCAAGCCAATTATAGGTGGCTGTGAACGTGAAATATAATAACTTCTATTACCATTAGGGATACAGCCATAACGAGACTGTAGGTCAACAAAGTTGGCTAATAAAGACTCTACTAAAGTAATCTTGTTTGATTGTAATAATCCCAAAGCAGTGAAATAAGTATCCCAATAGTACATTTCTCTAAAGCGCCCACCTGGAACTACGTATGGTCTTTTTAAAGGTAACAAAGACCCCCCAGTTTCGATGTCAGCAGGCTTTTCTAATTGTTGCCAAAGTACGGCTATATATTTGTTAATATCTGTATGATTTTCATCAATTAGAATATCTTCATGTATTGGAATATTAAAATAATTATCAACAAATTCCGCCAAATCAAATAATTCTTCATGTTGCTTCTTTGTTTGATATTTATCTATAATTTCTTTAATTGGCGACTTAGGGATAGCATCGGCAAAAGTTTTACTATCTTTAAACATGCCACTTAATTGCACTGCTTTAAACAACTCACTATCAAAAAAAGCAAAACTATCTTGCAGTTGCTGGTTTAACTGTGGCTTTAACTGTTGCCTTGAATGAACAGGTTTTGTCATTGGGATTCCTATATTCTTACTAATTGATTATGCAGTCTTTTTTGTAGCTACTTTAAAAAAGTACAGACTGACTAAAATTAACGCCATTGGTATCAGCGACAAATAGAATGCTTTCTGTCCCCCAAACGCTTGAAATGAAAAACCAGTAATAATTGACCCTGTGGTCCCCCCTAAGGCAGAGAAAACCACTATTAATCCAGTCATCGAGGCGTGCTTAGTTCTTTCAAGGCTAGAGAGCATCACAGAATTCAATACTGGATAAATGGGGGCCATCATTAAACCAATGAGCGGTAAAAGATATGCAACGAGTGGAGCATTGAGAAAGCTAGTCACATTTTCAGCTGAATGAGAGCCGGTTAACGGAAGTAAAATTAGAATAATTAAGGCCATAGATACCAAGCAAATATTTAGAAAACTGTACCAATTGATATAACGCAAGACTTGTCCTGCCAACAAGCGGCCAAGTGCTAGGGATCCAGCAAAAATACTCGTCATTTGCACACTAACATTACTCGGTAAACCCAAAACCTCACTATTAAATGTTGGTAACCAAGTACCAATACCCTGCTCAATCAGTACATAGAGAAATACCGAAATAACAAAAATCAGTACCAGACTTTGGTAACTCATTTTGATCATTTCGATAAAACCAGTCAATACACTAACTTGAGATGTAGGTTGTTCAGCCTTGCTAATTGACGAACAGGCAACTAATAATAATGTCAATACAATCATACCAGCCAATGGGTAATATACATTTAGCCAACCGGTTGATTTTGGTGATTGTGAGTCAACAAACATACTAAACAGCCAGTAACCAGCTAAGCTGCCGAGCATAAAAATGCCTTCAATGGTGTTGAGCAAAGATGAGTGCGATTTTACTGACGATGATAACTGACCAATTATTGAATAAACAGAGACTTTAACCAGAGCAAATGAGGCCCCTATACAGGCAAACAACAATTTTATTACCAAGAAGTTACCAACAAATGGCGTTAAGAAACAGGCCACTGCAACAATGGCTAAGCCTATAATCAAAGCAATCTTATAACCGACTCTTGGGATAACAGAGGCAACTAAGAAAGAGACTAAAGCTATTGATAAATCTTTAAATCCCTCCAAAGTACTCGCTTGTGGCTTGCTAATATCGAAGCTATGAATTGATTGAAGAATTACTGTACCAACACTATTGAGTAGAATAGCGAAAACAAAATAACTTGCAGCAATAGCGCTTATGGTAATAAACCGAGACATATTTTAACTCATCTTTTAAGACAATTTCAGTTAGTGTATATCCAACAAAGAAGAAATGCAAACGTTTGCATTGCTCTAACTTTTAACTCTAAACATAATAGAATGTAAACGCTAGATTAACTAGAACGGGTAGATTTACGATTAATTAGTTCAATGTCTATCACAACAGACTTCGCAACCTTGCCATTAAATTGATTTAGCAGCTGCTCAACCATTATTTTAGCCGCAAGTTTGGTGTCTTGCTTAATGGTAGTAAGAGACGGATGGAAAAGTTCAGCCATGGCAATGTCATCAAAACCAACAATACTGACATCGTTAGGAATATTAATATAACGCTCTTTCAATGCTTTCAGTGCACCGAGTGCTACCATGTCACTGGTAGCAACTATGCCATCAAAAAACAGTCCTCCAGCTAGAATTGCTGCACCAATCTTTTCATAAGCGACTTTACTGGTAATATCGCAAGCGAGGGTTAAATCAGTTGAAACATTGAGCTTAGCCTCTTTTAACGCTCTGTTGTAGCCTTTATAGCGTTCACTCATTTCTGCATGTTCAGGGTCTCCTAGAAAAAGAATACGTCTACAGCCGCCTTCAAGTAAATGCTGCGTGGCAAGATAGCCGCCTAAATCATTATTACTACCGACTACTGCGTAATTTGATTGTGCTTTTGGGTCACCCCAAACTACCAATGGAGCGCCCGACTTAGCTACTTTCTCCACTTGAGTTGTGCTTTTACCCTGTCCAATAACAATAATACCATCGGCCCTACTACTACTAATAAAATAATTCGCCCAATCATCATTTGCCATTTGCGAATTTGACAACAATAATTCATAGCCATTATGGTTGAGTTCTTGATTTAAATCGCCAACAACTTTAAGTAAAAAAGGGTCACTAATACTCTGATCAGTACCATCAATTAGATTTAGAATAACCGCAACAACGTTGGTTTTTTGAGTACGCAAACGACTTGCAGCTCGGTTTAAGCTGAAATTATGCTTTTTAGCTAAAGCCTGTAGACTTTCTCGGGTTTCTTTTTTTATCAATGGATTATCTTTCAAAGCCCTTGATACTGTAGACGTTGAAACACCCGCCAGTTTCGCTAACCCTGCCAAAGTTAATTTATTTTCATTAGTCAATTGTGCTTACTTCCTAAGTTAATGCTGCATAGTGATGCTCAAGAATTATTACATAACTGGCGAGTATTGCAATTGAAAGCACCCTAAAAATGCAAACGTTTGCAAATAAATCTTGCAAACGTTTGCATTCACATTTATATTAATTGTGGGGAAGGAAATGTAATCAACAAAATTATTAACTGATAAGGCAACTGCTATTATCAGAATAGAGGACATAAACATGACTAAGAATTTCAAACTATCATCTATTAGCATTGCATTGGCGTTAATTTGCCAAACAAACAATGTTTTAGCCGCAGAAGAAACATCAACATCAAATGACAAAATAGAAAAAATTATTGTTACTGGTACTTTCAGTGGTAAAAGTGTTGCTAAGGAAGAAGCCAGTTTTGCTGTCAGTTCCTTCTCTGAAGATGACATTAAAAAATTAGCACCAAAAAGTACTGCTGACTTATTTAAGGCAATTCCAGGTGTTTGGTCTGAAAGCTCTGGTGGTGTTTCAGGCGCCAATGTTTTCGTACGTGGCTTCCCCGGTGGTGGAGATGCGCCTTTCTTAACTGTTCACCTGCAAGGCGCGCCGATATTTCCACCACCAACCCTTTCTTTCCTAGAGAATTCAACACTATTTCGTTTAGATGAAACGGTGGAGTTTATGGAAGCACTCCGTGGCGGAACAAACCCTGTTATAAGTAACGGACAACCCGGTCTTACCTCCAACTTTCTATTAAAAGAAGGCTCAGATGATACCGAAGGCTTAGTGAAATACTCTACTTCTGACTACGGTTTGCAGCGAGTAGACGCAGTTGTTAGTGGCAGTCTTGCCGATGACCTCTACTTCATGATCGGTGGCTATATTAAAAGCTCACCGGGTGTTCGTGATGCAGGCTTTAATGCTGAAGAAGGTAACCAATTTACCATTAACATAACAAAAGTATTAGATCAGGGTAAAATTAACCTCTATACCCGTCAAACTGATGACCATGGTACCTGGTATTTACCAACGCCTTTGAATGTTGAAGGGGTAGACAATGAGTTCACACAAATTGGTACATTGAATCGCCAAGCCAGCATTCAGTATGGTCCTGACGACAATAAAACCACTGAAACTGTTGATTTCGGACAAGGCCGTGGCTGGGATGGGTCTGTATCTGGCGGCAGCATTGACTTAACGTTAAACAATGGCTGGGGACTCGTGGATCGTTTTATTTATACTAATGGTGATGCTGATACCTATGGCTTAGTACCAAACGGGGCACCCGTTAAATTATCAACCGTTGCTGATAATGGAAGCAGTGCATTCGGCAGTGCTACTGGTACTGAATATTCAGGTGATACCGATGTTCAACAAATTGGTCGCTGGGTAGTTAAAAAGCAAATTGAAGCATTCACCAATGATTTAGCAGTAACCAAAACATTTGATTTGGCGAGTGTGACCGCTGGTTTATATAATTCTACTTTTTCTGCGAAGGACTGGTGGGCATTAGGAAATCACTCTTATCATGTCGTTGCTCCCGGCGGCGAAAACCTTACCGGTATTGATTGCAATGATAAT
>Ga0209081_1000548_pt1 | contig 22728 bp, 22 predicted proteins | sample GOMGulsemesocosm_4_FD_184636 | JGI IMG/M metagenome (GOLD analysis project Ga0209081, IMG submission 184636) | Methane-oxidizing microbial communities from mesocosms in the Gulf of Mexico - GOM15B Gulf of Mexico (SPAdes) (version 2) | ecosystem: Environmental > Aquatic > Marine > Cold seeps... | reverse complement strand
TCCTGAACATCGTCGCTCCATGACATCCATGTCAGCGCGACACCAGGTACCCCCTTGTGGGGTATACCGTTCTTCCTGAACATCGTCGCTCCATGACATCCATGTCAGCGCGACACCAGGTACCCCCTTGTGGGGTATACCGTTCTTCCTGAACATAAAAAAGCCGCAGGCGGTTAAGGCTGCGGCTTTAAAAATCAAACGATTCGTTACTAATATCTAACGAAAATGATTTCCTCCACCGCCCCCATGGACGCGCACTAGCCAGCGCATACCAGCCAGCGCTGTAACAGCGACTAGCGGTGCGGGCGTAATAATCACGCGTTTCATAAAGCGAAGGGTGGTCACAATCAGTATTCCGTTAATTAAGAGATTTGTGTTTTTAGCGAGCGCATCAATTGCATAGAGGCTCGGCACAAATGAACAAGTGGTGAGTGTAGTTCAGCACTGATGACAAAACAACCAGTGCTGATCTTTATTGAATTTACAACGCTACTAGGTCAACCACATGTGCTCTAGCCCTGATCGGAATCAGTCGCATGTAAGGCGGCCACCAATGGCACCGTGTCCAGGGCCCACTTAAAGTGTGGATTCAAACGCCGCGCCGGTGATGGGATGGTGAATACTTTCTCCCCCTTGTGCGGCTCCATCGCTTTACTGTCAATCTTCCAACCTTTTTCTTCTATGTGCGCCTTGCGTATTCTGCGCCACACGGCCATGAACTTATCCTGCTCCACCGACACTTCGTTCTCTAATGATTCAGGCAAGAAGTTAGGTGACAGCGCCTCGACAATTTCGGCGTCCTCGCGGAATACTTTTTGAGTGCGTTTGATCGAACCCTTGTCAAAAACACCCTGCTTGAAAAAATTACGCACTTGAATCACAAAGGATTTGGTGGTGTTTTCATCAACCGGGGTATTGGCGTCAAAGATGATCATCTCCATCCACGAATTCACCTTGATGTGTAAACGCACGCAATGCCCTGACAAGTAGAAACCTGGGGACACATGGGTCTCGGCTTTATCCTTGCGAACAAAACGCATTAAACCGGCGTTACCTTCCATGGGCGGCGGGTAAAGCACACAATCAGAGGAACCTGAGGTTTCAGTGCGTTCAATGGCGGCGATGTGGTTTTTGTCCGCCATTTCACGGTGGCCAAAACCTGGGTGAACAAATGAGGTGTGCGCGACATCAATGCCGTTTTCTACCACACGGTCCGCCGAGCCCTTCCAGGTGAAGTCGGTATAGACCGGACGCCATGTTTTACGGTCGTCGTATTCGGGAAATTCGGGAATCGGGTAGCGCTCTTCCTCGGGTAAATCACCCATAAATACCCAGATCATGCCGTAGCGTTCTTCGGTTGGGTAAGCGTCGATACGTGCGCGTTCCGGGACCGGGGAGCCTTCACCGCGGGAGGGAATAAACTGCACCTTGCCTTCGGCGTCAAATTCCCAACCGTGATAGGGGCAGGCCACGCAGTCGCGCTTGGTGGTCTCGCCGTTAGACAGCGAACCACCCCGGTGAATACAGATGTCACTCAAACAGTTTACTTTGCCTTTAGTGTCGCGAAACAGAACAAAGTTTTGCCCCAGCAGCTTTGCTTTGACAGGTTTGTCTTTTACCGCGTTAGACCATTCGGCCACGTACCATAGGTTCGTTAACATGTAGAAATAACTCTATTGTCTAGTGTAAAAACAGTTAATAGGTGTTTATGCATACTGTTTGATCGCATGGATCACGAAAGCTATAAAACTGCCTACGTGGCACACATGGCCCGCCAGAGAATTCACGTCAATCCCTGTAACCAGCATAGCCATTAACGTACTGAGCAGACGCCACTAACCCAACCAAGGTCGCGCAGCCACGTGGCGCTGCTCAAACGCATCAATGGCCCCAATGCGCTGCAAGGTCATGGCGATGGGGTCTAACCCTTCAACCAACATTGTCTTCGGGGTCACCTCAATATCAAAACCATAACACTGGCCGCTGGGCGAGGTGAGGGTTTGCGCGGGCAGATCAATGCTGATCCTCTGCGCCTGTAAATTTGGCACCTGTGGATCGGCGCTGACCTCATCGGCCAGTGCGCGCACAACGGCATCACTCAAGACGATGGGCAGGATGCCATTGCGGGTGCAGTTGTTATAAAAAATGGTGCCAAAGCTCGGCGCGACGATGGCTTTAATGCCGTACTCTTTTAGCGCCCACACGGCGTGCTCACGCGACGAACCACAGCCAAAGTTAACACCCGACAACAGCACCGATGCCTGGGCGTAAACCGGTTGGTTTAACACGAATTCTGGATTGGGTGTACGTGCGTCGGCATCCAGGTAGCGCCAACCGGCAAACAAACCCGCGCCTAAACCTTGCTTAGAAACCAGCTTCATTTCCCGCGAGGGGATGATCGCATCGGTATCGATATTGATGCGCAGCAGTGGCGCGGCAATGCCTCTGTGTTGTGTGAACTTTTCCATTACACGGCCTCCCCACACGAGCTCAAGCTGCCCGCCGCACAGATATGACCGGCAATCGCCGAGGCGGCAACCGTCACCGGACTGGCTAGGTGCGAGCGGGTTTGCGGCCCCTGCCGACTTTCAAAATTGCGGTTGGTGCTGGTCACCACACGCTCTTGAAAACCAAAGCTTTCACCGCCGGCAAAAAAGCACATGGAGCAACCGGACTCGCGCCACTCAAAACCGGCGTTGATGAACACTTTATCCAAACCTTCGAGTTCCGCCTGCACCTTGACGGCGGTGGAACCGGGCACACAAATGGCGGTAACCGTTGATGCCACCTTGCGCCCCTTAAGCACGGCCGCCGCGGCACGCAAATCACTGATGCGGCTGTTGGTGCACGAACCAATAAATGCGCCGGTAATGGCCAAATCTGTTAAGCGTTCTCCCGCCTGCACACCCATGTATTGCTGCGCGCGTTTGATCGCCTGTGCGGCATTGGCATCAGCGGCATCGTCAACCGAGGGTACAACGCCATCAATGGCGCAGGCGTGTTCTGGGCTGTTGCCCCAGGTAATCGTGGGGCGAATAGTGGCGCAATCAATGCTGATTTCTTTATCGAACTCGGCGCTCTCATCACTGACCAAGCGCTGCCAGTCGGCGACGGCCGCCAACCACAAGCCGCCCTTGGGCGCGTAGCGACGGCCCTCTAGGTAGTTAATGGTTTTTTCATCAACGGCCACCAAACCGCTGAAGGCTGAAAACTCCACCGCCATATTGCACAGGGTTAAGCGCGCTTCTATTTCCAGCGCACGCACCGCCGCACCGGCAAACTCAATGGCGTAACCAGAGCCTCCGGCGGCCGAGTAGGCGCCGATTAAATGCAGGATCATATCCTTGGCGGTAACACCCGCGGCGAGGCGGCCGTCGAAGTTCACGCGCATGGTTTTGGGTTTGTTAACGCGCAGTGTATTGGTGGCCAGCGCATGCTCTGCCTCGCTGGAGCCTATGCCCCAAGCCAATGCGCCCAGCGCACCCTGCGAGCAGGTGTGGCTATCGGGGCAGACCAAGGTGATGCCCGGCTGCACGATGCCCAACTCTGGCGACACAACGTGCACAATGCCCTGCTCGGGGCTGTCGATGTCAAACAGGTTAATGCCGGCGGCGCGGGATGAGGCGCGTGTGCTTTGAATAAATTGTTTGCCACTGGGCACACTTGTTTCATCCGTGCGCCCGGCAAAGGTGTCGACGATGTGATCCATGGCGCAGAAGACGTGCTGCGGGCGGCGCACCTTGCGGCCGTCGGCGGCGAGACTACTAAGGGCAATGGAGCCGGTACGTTCGTGCAGAAAGATACGATCGATGTAGATCAGCACCGCGTCGCCATCGAGGCGTTCCACCTGATGCCGCTGCCAAATTTTTTCAAATAATGTTTGTCGATCCACCAATATAACCCCTGCGGCTAAAGCTCCCCGCTAGGCAATACTCATCACCCAGCAAGGCAGATGCTGTATTGGTATAAGACTATATCATTTAGGCTTGATATGCATCACAACACTGTGAGTAAGGGAGCATACGGTGGCCGCTGGATCTGGCCATAAGTTTGACCGCGCTGGCCAAGCAGACCACTAAAGCCGCCACTAAAGCCGCCACTAAAGCCGCCACTCGGCGATCGTGAACCCAAGCAGAGCCCTTCTTTATCCTTAAATAAGAAAAAGATACGCGGCAATACCCAGCCAAGTGGCGGCGAGCAGCAGCCAGGGCAATATCGAGGTGCTCGTTTTGTTTAGCGGTACTTCGGTTGTGTCAGTATTGCCGTCCTTGTTCGCCAGCTGCTTAAGAAGCTTTTTGTGTTTTTTATCGCGATCGCGATTCTTACTCGCGGTTTCTGTGCGGATCTTATCCAAGCCTTTTTCGATGGCTTGCTGCACTTCACGGCGCTGTTGTTTACTAAAACCGACCGGCACCACCGCGTTGGTAATCTCCTGCACCTTGCCCTGAGCCTCGTCAGACAACTTGGGTTTATTGCTTTTCTTTTCCACTCGGGAGCGCTTCGCCATTGTCTACTACCTGATTTGTATGGAGCATCCATTGTAATCGCTGCCAAAGTGCAGGCCAATGGTAGTGCGCTTTGATGAGGTGAAGGCTTAGTTAGCATGGAAACAAGAAGAAAGCGGGAAGCAGTGCCCCTCACCTAGCCTTGCAGGTGTTGGCTGCCTTCCGCTGGCGCAGCCATCGTGGAAAGGCCGGATATTGACGGGCGCTAGTCGACCCTTACCTGTCATTCAGCAATCTATGTAGGTGAACTCGATACTCACCCAAAGCAGACATTCGCAGCCCCAGTGATTTAGATCAGTGATCGCTATACAGGCTAATGGATATGTCATTCTGGCGATGCTCAATTGAGGCAGCGCCAGAGGAAAGTGCGCAGCAGGCCCTATGAAAGGATTGATGAAAGTGCCGCGAGTGGTCTTAACTAAAAAGTTACGCTGTAAGTCTTTGATTTTATTGGTGGGCGTATTAGTATCACTGCCCAAAGGGATTTAACCACGCAGCAGGGACTGGCTCGTTATTTTTAGCCTTATTTCATCTGCCTCCCTAACGCCTTGTTAAATCATAAATTATTGCCAGTGATGGCTTTTTACATCCTTGTTCAATCGAACCAGAATATATTAAGTCGCTCGGCCTGTTGATAGACTGTTAGCTGTAAAAATCCGGAGACTGAATGCTCAAAGGAAGTGATATTAATATTCGTACAATCAAAGAAACGGACCTGAAAGCTCTGTTTTATTTTCTTAATGATATCAACAGTCAAGGTGAGTACCTCCCTGCCACGTTGACTTCGGAAACAAGGTTGAGATCCCAGTACGCAGAAAATGGATTTATATCAGATGCTTCTGAGCAATATCTCATCACAAATTTATCAGATGAAATTGTCGGGTCTATCTGGGCATTTAAGTCAGTCCCATACTTCGATGCTACTGAGGTCGGCTACCAAATATTTGATCACGAAAATCGAGGGAAAGGGTATGCAGCTGAAGCTCTTACGATATTTCATCAATACATTTTTGAGACAAAACAGGTTAATCGTATAGAGCTACGTATAGCTACACAAAATGAGCCATCAGAGAAGGTTGCTATTAAATTAGGATTTACGTTGGAAGGTACTAATAGAGAAGCAGCCTACTCAAAAGGGAAGCTCCACGACATGAATGTATATGCAATGCTACGACGAGAGTGGTCAGCTAACAAAGTATTGCAGCGGGCTAGTCACTGAATGCGGCGTTATGCGCTTTCTCACTATTAAAGGTGATCGATGAATATTGGAATATTAGGCGGCGGTGTTGGGGGATTAAGTGCTGCTATTACATTGAAGCAAGCAGGCTTTGATGTTGACGTTTATGAACGGCATCCTACTCCAACAGAAATTGGCGCTGGCATTGTTTGTTGGCCCAACGCTTCTTTTGTCTTAGATCAATTAGGAGTTTTAGATGAAATAGCTCAAGTTTCAGGTGTGGTGAGTAAAATGAATCGTTTTACTTGTGATGGGGAAGTCCTTGGCTCACTAGACATAAATAGCTTAAGTACATTAATGGGGTATCTCAGCTATTCTGTTATTCGCAAAGATCTCATGAAGATACTTACCCGTCGATTGCTTGAATTGAATGTCGATATTCATTATCAACATAACGTCACCTCTCTATCAAATAATGATAATGGTCGAGTGGAAGTCAAATTTGACAACGGAAAGTCCATCCGGCCAGACGTTGTCATTGGAGCCGATGGGCGTATGAACTCCATTGCTCGAAAATATGTCAATGAAGATAACCGACCAATTTATCAAGGATTCATTAATTGGATCGGCGTATTTGAAAGTAAAGACGAAATATTTCCCGATATATCAGTCTCTGACTTTTGGGGGACTGGCGAGCGATTTGGTATTGTTCCCGTATCAAGGACAAAAGCTTATTGGGCTGGCGGGGCGGCTTCCGAAAAAATAGGACACAGAAAGCCGGGGAGATATAAGGATGAGTTAAATACTATTTTTCGTCATTGGCCAAGCCCTATCTCTAATATTATTGATGAAACACCTGAGTCTCGTATTAATAAAGTATATGTTCACGATCATCATCCAATTAAAACATGGTATAAGAATAATGTTGTGTTACTTGGTGATGCCGCCCATTCACCGTTACCTACATCTGGTCAGGGGGCTTGTCAGGCTTTAGAAGATGCATGGCATATAGGGAATTGTCTTAAAGAAAATAGTAATAATATTTCTCAGGCATTCAGTAAGTTTACTGCATTGAGAATAAATAAAACGACGGGTATTACTATGGGGGGGAGACAGCTTGCATCATCAATTTTCAATCGAGATGCTGAATTCTGTATACAAAGAAATTTAGCCGTTAAAAATACTGATTATAAGACTGCGATTATTGGAATGGCAAAAGGTTGGGCAAGTGGCTTACCTCTCAGCGCATAACGCACTTCAATTGGAGGCTGCAAGCTCACGCCGATTACACTGGCGTTACTGAGCGTCTGCTTTGACCATTATCCTAGCCTGAAGCCTACCATTTCACTCCGTCCCTTCATGGCACACTAAAGCCGCTGCCGCAGTACTTAGCCCCTATGATATATTCGTAATTTTTTAACGTACGAAAAGGATGTTCGAAATGGCACTGAAGCTATGCAAGGAGTGCGGAAGCACCTTTAGCACTAAAGCAAAAGCGTGTGTAAACTGTGGGGCGGAGGTTCGAAGAACCACGCTTCTTACTTGGATAGCCTCTTTCGTCATTCTCGGAGTTATCTATCTTGTTATCTCGTTCCTGTCGATGGAGACAGAAGCGGTCATTAATCGATCGGTCGACTCAATCTTTGGCGCCAGCACACAGTAATCTGTGGTTATTTTCTGGGATAGCCGGAGGTGTCTAGTCCTCAGCGAAGCCTGAACCACCTCGTACCCCACCGGCCGTAATTGGCACATTGCAGACAACCAATACTCGCAGCCAACTGTGTTGACACTCCAACAAGCATGCCGACATACCGCTTAGCGAAACCTTGACGTACAATCCCCTGATAAGGAAAAGCGCGCCTTCAGCGATATAAAGAAGACAGTCTTCAGGAAGTGTTCAGCGTTTCTGGCGCCCTGCTTGGCCACAACAATAAAACAACAACACCACCGTGAAATTTATTGTGGCATCAGCCACTAATCAATCACAAATCACTGCGGTTAATGGTTAAGTTAAACATTAAAAGCTTATATAATATTGAGCATGCAATCAGACCCTAAAAAACTAGTCGCAAAAAACAAGAACCTCACCCACTCCGAATTACTGAAGGTGATGTCACACGTGCAGCGGGAGCAGGGCGAGTGGATTTCACATTCATTAATGGTTGAGGGCTGTGATGTACCGTTTAAATTTAAGCGCAAAGGGAAGTACCAAAGCTTAAAAGGTGCCCGGGTGAATATGACGTATTACTCGGAACAGGAAACCGTCGCGGGCATGGCGTTTGAAGTAATGAGAGTGGTGCGTATAAAAGTTGGATGACCGAGTGGTTGTTGAGAGCCGCCATGAAAAAGCTGAAGCTCATGACCTCTCAGCATGAGAACCACCGCTTCATTATTTCTTCTAACGCATGCCCTTCCGAAAATTCATCAGGCGTCCGCACCGCCCTCCCTATATTTACCCTTCTGTTTATCCGCAAACCAGCCCTCCAGAAACTCGATGCACTGAACGAGTTTCGCCGGCACAAAATGACGATCGGGGTAGAGGGCATAGAGTGTAAGACTGGGTTTCTTCGCATCCGCCAACAGCTCAACCACTTCGCCTTTGAGCAGGGCTTCTCGGCAGACAAAGTCTGGGATAAAACCAATGCCCAAGCCACTTTTAATCGCCTCCATCATAAAAATTGTGCTGTTAACACGCAGAGTGCCCTGAATAGCAATGCCATCTTCTATCGGCCAGATATTCTTGCCCTGGAAGTAGCTGTACACAAAGCAATTATGTTCTTTGAGGTCTCGCGCTAGGGCAATGGCGGGGTTGCTCTCTAGATATTGGGGTGACGCACAAACTCGGTAGTTGAAGTCGATTAGCGGTCTGCCTACATAACCCGAGTCCACGGGGCGGCTCGATGCCCGGAAGCCCAAATCAAAGCCCTGCTCCACCAGATCAACGCTCTCATCGCCTAGGTGGATGTCCAGTTCAATATCTGGATAGGCCCGCATGAAATCTGCAAACATGGCCGACAGATCGGTAATCCCCAAAGCCATTGGCGCATTGATCTTCAGTTTACCGCGGGGTTGCTGCTGCAGGTCTTGCACAAAATTGTCGGCGTCATCGAGCTTAATCAATATTTCCCTGGCTCGTTGCAAATAGCCTTCGCCAACATGCGTCAGTTGAACATTGCGGGTCGAGCGGTGCAGCAAACGGGCGCCCAGCTCGTCCTCGAGTCGGCTGATCTCCTTGCTGATCATGGACTTTGAAGCATTGGTCTGCTCGGCCACGCGGGTAAAGCTGCCCAAGTCCGCCAGCCGGACAAATAATCGGATCGCTCGCAGCTTATCCATAAAGACGCCTTAGCCCTAAGGGCTGGAGTATTGACACAACAAACACTGTTTCCAATTTGAGAACAGTTAGTTCTTATTGTAGTTATATATCGGCGCAATAAATAGGCCTAAAGTTCACTCCATCGTGGCTAACAACACCAGTCGCAGCGTCTGTTTACCGCACCAAGACAACCCCATAGGAGAGAACGATGTACACACTTTATTACCTTCCCGACGCCTGCTCACTAGCGACCCAAGTGGTCTTGCATGAACTGGGTCAAGCCGTTGATATTGTCAACGTGCAACACCTGAACAATTTCCCCGCCATCAACCCTGTCGCTACCGTGCCGGTGCTCATCGATGGTGAGCGCACGTTACGCGAGGGTGCCGCCATTTTGCTGTACCTGCTCAACAAACACCCGAGTCACATGCTGGCCACTAGCGGCGCCGACCGCGAACAGGCTATCGAGAGCCTTTTATTTGCCAATGCCACCATGCACCCCGCCTATGGCCGCTTGTTTTTTATCGCCCAATACATAAGCGATGAAAGCGCTCGGCAAGAGGCCTTTAGCGCCGCTTCCGACGCCATTAACAAACTCTGGCAGGTGGTTGAGCAACAGCTGGCAGCGCAGGCTTTTCTCGGCGGCGAGCGCCCATCGGCCGCCGACATTATGCTCGCCGTGTATTGCCGCTGGGGTGCGAGCTTCCCGGTGACTATCGAACAGGGCAGCAACACCACAAGAATGCTGGCGGCGGTGCAAGCCATGCCCAGCTTTCAGCGCGCCCTTGCCGCCGAGCAGGCCCAAGCAGCCGCTTGAAAAGGAGGGTACGCATGGTAAGCGCAGCAACCACTGGCAATCATTTCGACTCAAGCGACGTCGAGTCAGTCACGCGCCTAGTACGGGACTATTTTGACGGCCTGCACCATGGCGACGTGTCGAAGTTAAGAGCCATTTTTCACCCGGATACCTTCCTGCAAGCACCGGGTTCGCGTCGCAGTCTCGAGCAATGGCTAGCGGCGGTTGCCAGTCGCCCGATTCCCTCAATGCAGGGAAACGCGTATGACTTCAAGTTATTGTCGATTGAGGTGATCAAAGACCAGGCCATGGTAAAGCTGGAGTGTCCTTTATTTGAGCATGGCTATATCGACTTCCTTGGTCTGTTAAAAGAAGACGGACACTGGAAAATTGTTAATAAAATGTACACCGATGTGCAGGCAGGCTGACGATGAGAAAACTAAAGATAGAGGTGGTTCACGACCCAGTCTGCTCCTGGTGCCCGATAGGTTACAGCCATATACAAACAGCACTGCGGCATTTAAACATGGAAGCTGATTTCCACTTTTTGCCCTATGAGATTAATCCAGACATGAGGGCGGAGGGCGAAGTTATCGATGCTTATTTTAAGCACCGACACCAGTGGGATAACTCGAGGTTAGTTCGGTACCAAAAAAACCTTCTGACCGTGGCGGAGTCTGCCAATGTGAGCATCGATTTTTCCAGACGCACCCATTATTACAACAGCGCGAAGGCGCATCAATTGATGCACTGGGCTGAAGGTTACGGCCAGCAGGTTTCGCTGAATGCACTGCTCGCAGACGCTTATTTAACGCGAGGGCTGGACATCAGTAATCCATTAATACTCTTGGAACTGGTCGAGCAATTGGGCTTGGATATTTCACAGGCCGTAAACGTGTTGAACGCTAACACGATCAACCCACAACTGCTGCGTAAAAAACAGCGCGTACAGGCACTCGCGCTCCCGAGCATCCCTGCTTTTATTATTGATGAGGGCACGATTATTTCCGGATCAAATTCGGTTGAATATTTCGAGCAAGTATTAACAAGCCTGCTCGAACAGCAGGATGACAACCGCGACATTAAAAATAAACCACCTCAATCCCAATACAGTTAAGGAACCGACCATGCCATATGTAAACATCAAAGTAACCGATGAAGGTGTCACCAGCGAACAAAAGAAAGCGTTGATCAAAGGCGCCACTCAATTAATGGTGGATGTGCTCAACAAAAATCCGCAGACAACCTTTGTGGTTATCGAAGAGGTCAATACAGATAACTGGGGCATTGGTTTTAATCAGGTAACCGAGCTTCGCAAGCAGGCGGCATTAACTTAACCCCACAGACTATGGCCGTAATATTCTAGCGGCAAACATCTGCGCAGAACAACCAACTGGGCTGCCAACGCCGTTGTGGATCGTGAATGGATGCTCGAAATAAATCGGTACCAATCAGCGGCGTGGCCACTAAAACACGAAGGAACAGCAATGAACTATTTCGAACAACCCATTTTTTATGTCCTGTTAATGTGTGTCGCCGGCATGGGCATCCCCTTTATGGCTGCATTAAATGGTGGCTTAGGCGCCAAGCTGGATAGCCCGGCGTTAGCGACGTCTATTTTATTTATAGTGGGCTCAGTCGTATCACTCGCCTACCTTTTTTTGTCGGGCGGCCTTCCCAAGCTTCCCGCTGCAGAGCCAATCCCCATTTTCTTCTACCTGGGCGGCCTGTTTGTCATATTTTACATCCTCAGCATTACTTGGGTTGCACCAAGGTTTGGGGTTGCCAATGCCGTCTCGCTAGTATTGTTAGGGCAGTTGCTCTCGATGACGGTTATTGATCACTTTGGATTGCTGGGTGCGCTGCAAAATTCAATTTCTATGCGGCGTGTAGCTGGGTTAGCGTTGATGGGTTCCGGGGTGTTTCTGACGCTTAGTCGTTTTTGATTGGGGCGACCTGCGCTCTATGTGGCATGCTATTATCGCCCTACTAGTCCCCTCACCTTAAGCGGGCTCCAGAACTTAAGAAGCCCCCAGAAAAGTAGCGACACGGCCAACGCCAACGCCAACGCCAAACCGTATTCAGATAATGAGATACGCAACAGCTGGGCCACGTCAATTACATCCAGCGCAAACATAACCGCAGTGAATAACAGCGATCCTCAGCAGCGTGCGGCGCGACAACCCCAGGCCGTGAATTTTGCGTGACCATCAGCAGTGTTAAAAAAATCGCGCCAATAAAAAGACACAGCCCAGCACCGCCCACCACCAGGTGAAGGGGTAAATAGACGCGCGGTTATCCTGTGTTGGCTGCGCATGTTCTGTGTTCAGCTACTATTCTCCCGCCCAGTGGCACCGTGTTTTTCTTTTAACCAATACATCCTATTCACAATGGCGCAGAGCGACGATTAATCACCGACTAGCCTATGCCCGTAAGCGGGCATGTAATTGACCTTTTTCAAATATTGGCCAAGAAACTCTGTCACAATGCGGCCCATTCAACGCCCAAGATCTAACGTTTGCACTTAACTTTCAAACACAGCAGGCCCACCTTGACGACACCGACAGCTGCCTCCGCTACACCGCCGCTCTCCATTTGGGCCCTCGCCTGGCCGAGCATCACCGTCTATTTGATGGCCACGCTGGTCAGCCTTGGGGTGATGAAGATTGTCGGTGTTCTTGGCACACCTGAGGTTTCAGCCCTAACCACCGGGGTGCGCATTCACTTTATTTTTCAGGCCATCGTTATGGGCCTAAGCGCGGGCACCACCGCTTTGGTTGCCCGCGCCGTAGGCGCCAAAGAGCCACACATGGCGAGCGATATAACGCTGCTGTCGCTGTGGTTTGGCATTGCTTTTGCCCTGCTGCTGAGTATTCTCGTGTGGTTTTTAGCGCCCACCATTGCCGAGCGTTTTGCCAGTACCGAACAGACGCTTGAGTACACCATCACCTACCTGCGCTGGGCCTGTGTGTTCAACATCAACTTCGCCATCATCATGGTGCTGTCATCGGCGTTAAGGGCGGCGGGGGATGCGCGCAGCCCCATGTATATCGCCCTGCTGACCAACATACTGCACATCGGACTGGCCACCGCCCTGACCTTTGGATACGGCAACGCTGACGACGTCAACGCTATCTATTGGCCAGCGATGCACCTGAAAGGCACCGCACTTGGCACCGGCATCGCCTATGTGATTGGCAGCAGTATTTTGCTCTACCTCTGGGTCAGCAACCGTTTGATCATTCGCTGCAACCGGCCCCGCATAGATCGCGAGGCGCTTTCTCGCCTGTGGAACATCGCCTCACCCGCCGTCGCCGAGCAGGCCGCGATGCACGTCTCACTGCTGCTGTTCTTGGGGCTTATCGCCCGCTATGGCGACGCGCCATTTGCCGCCTATGGCATAGGCTTGAGCATTCTTTCAGTGACCATGGTGGTCGGTCTCGGTTTTTCTATTTCCGGCGCCGCGCTGGTCGGCCAAGCGATTGGCGCGGGCGATGCACTCGCGGCCCGACGCGCAGCGCTCAACGCGCTAAAGCTGGCCGCCCTTACTATGACGGGACTCGGCAGCATCGTGCTCATCTTTGCCGAGCCGCTGGCGCGCTTTATGATTGACGACGCAGAAACCGTGCGTTTAACAACTGTATTTCTGTGGGTACTGGCTTCCACACAACCGTTTATGGCCGTTGATTTCGCCCTGGGCGGCGCCCTGCGTGGCGCCGGCGACACCCGTTTCGCACTGCTCGCCACCCTCTGTACATTTGTCGGTCTGCGCGTCTTTTTAGCTGCGCTGCTGACCTGGCTAAAATGCCCAGTGGAATATATTTTTGCCACCATGATGGTCGACTATTCGATTAAAGCCGCGCTGCTGATTTGGCGTTACCGCTCAGACCACTGGCTGCGCGCCATCAAAACAAGCTAGCGAAGCGCCCATAATAATGCGCCCAATCATCGGCTGACGATTAAATATCGGTCACGCACAACGCCGCTAAAAAATGACAAATATCATAAAAGCGCCAAAGCCACGCTCTACACTGGTGGCGCCTCTCCTGACCGATAATACAAAACGGCGCTACTCAAACATACGCCCAATAATAACAAGCGTCGGTTAGGACCAAAGGGCACTTCTTCCCTTAACAAGATCGGCCCAGACCATGATGCCTTCCTATCGCTTTCTCGGTATTGACCTCAGCCACGGCGTTCAAAAACGCCACATGGCGGCCTACCTACTGGCCGCTTTTATTTCATCGGGTTACGCCGGTGCGCTGGCGGTATTGCAGCCCGGCCTCCTAGCGACCATGGCCATTGATCACAGCCAGCAGGCGCTGATCACCGGTAACCTCAGCGCGCTGCAAGAAGTCGTGTTTATTTTATTAATGGGCACCATGGGCGCACTGTCGGATCGCATCGGGCGACGCTCTGTTTACGCCTTCGGGTTATTTTTTACCGCCGTCGGTTTCACCCTCTACCCCTTCGCCAGCAGTATCAGTGAGTTAATGCTCTACCGCTTAGTTGTCGCCATCGGTGGTGCGGCGATGGTGGGTATGATGGTCACGGTGATCGCTGACTATTCGCAGGATCACACCCGTGGCCACGCCAATGGCGTGCAGGGTTTTATCGCCACGCTGGGCGCGTTTATTCCGCCGCTTCTCGCGGTGCTGCCCAAGATATTTGTTGAGCAGGGCCACCCGGAGGCGGTTGCGCAGCAGCTCACCTTTGCCATCGGCGGCTCACTGGGCATCGTCGCGTCGCTCGTCGCACTGTTTGGTTTGGCGCCCCACGTGAGACCCGCCGCCACACAGGCGCAGGAGTCCATCGCCAAGCTGCTCAGGGTCGGCCTAGGGGCGGTGAAAGATCCACAGATTGCCCTGTCTTATGGCGCGGCGTTTATCTCCCGTGGCGATCTGGCCATTACCGGTGCGTTCATGTCGCTGTGGTTGGTGCAGTACGGCACCGCCGAGCTGGGCATGACACCGAGTGAAGCAATGTTTGAATTGGCGGTGCCCAGAACGCTGGCGATTGTCTCGGGTGCTGTGATCGGTTCGCTGCTGATGGGAAAAATTGCCGACCGCATCAGCCGCGTCAGCGCTGTGTGTGTGGCGTCCGGCATGGCGGCGTTGGTTTACCTTGGTGTGTTCTTTGTCTCCGACCCAACCGAGGGCTGGGTCATGGTGCTGTTGCTGTTCATGGGCATTGCGGAAATCAGCGCGTTTGTCAGTTCGCAAGCGCTGGTCGGCCAGCAGGCAGAACCGCAGCGACGCGGGGCGATTATTGGTTTCTTCGGTGTGGCGGGTGCCATTGGTATTTTAGTGGCCACCGCGGGCGGCGGGTGGCTCTACTCCCGGTACGGCCCATCCACCCCGTTTGTGTTATTTGGCGCACTCAATGCCGTGGTGTTTGTTTGGTCCATGGCGCTGCGCCCAAAGCTGGAAAGAATACAGGCTGCGCGTGCAGAGGCGTAAACCACAGCCCGCTATTCCGTGCTGACGGTATTGGATCACCCATAACTTAAAGGCCATTCCTCACTGGGGGCCGGCCTGTCGAATGCGTTCGTTGATGGCTTGCATCGGCAGGTGTTGTTCGCCTTCGTCTTCCATAAATTTTAAGAAACTCGCCGCCACCGTCGACATTTTTTTCTGCCGGTAGTGAACGATGTGCCAGTTGCTGCGAATCGGAAAACCCTTCACCGGCAGCTGCACCAGCCCTTCGGCCTCGGCGTTCACCAGCGCGTAGGCCGACATAATACCCACGCCCATATCCGCCATCACCGATAACTTAACCGCCTCGCTGCTGCTCAGCTCCATCACCCGCCCGAGCGGCCACTGCTTTTGCAGTAAAAACTCATCGAGGGCAACGCGTGTACCCGAACCCTGCTCGCGCACAATCAAACGCTCGCCCTGTAGGTCTTGCCAGGTTAATTTTTTGCGCGCCGCCAGCGGGTGTTGCCGGGTGGCCACCACCACCAACGGATTGAGCAGGAAAGGCCGGTGACTGATGTCTAGGTCGTGGGGCACGTGGTTAAAAATATAAAAGTCGTCGAGGTTGCTGTTGAGGCGATCAATCAGATAGCTGCGATCCCCCTCTTTAAACTCGACCTCAACACCCGGGTGACGCCGACAAAAAGGCCCCAATAACTGGGGTAAAAAATACTTGGCGCTGTTGTCGACCGCAATGCGCAGGGTACCCGCCTGTAAACCTTTCAGGTCGTTCAGCGAACTATTGAGGCGATCAAGCGTAGCGAGTATTTCGCGGGCAGCGCCCGCCACTTGATGCCCAGCTTCGGTTAATTTCAGGCGGCGGCCAATGACTTCATAGAGCGGTATACCAACGGCATCTGCAAGCTTGCGCACCTGAATGGAAACGCTCGGCTGGGATAAATACAGCTGTTCGGCCGCGAGGGCAATGCCCCCCACTTCGGCCACCTTTAAAAAGATCTCCAGCTGCCGCAAGGTGCCCAGTTTGGCCAGTAGGTGTGTGTCCACGGCGTTTCACTCCTTCGCCCTGCGGCGCAACGATAAATCGATCAAAAACAACACATAGATGAAAGGCTATACATATACTATAAATTATAAATTATCATCAATGTGTCTTTATCCCTAATCTGAACGCTACCTAACACCGAACGGATTGCGGAGAAGAGCACATGCGCCCACACGTTGAGCTAGTTGATGAGCGAGACCTTATTTGGCACATCGCCGAATTTTCCCACGCCTCGGGCGAGGCCCTGCAGCAGAATTTAAGTTACGACGAAGAAGATGGTTCGGCGTCACTGCGGGTTAAGTTCAGCAGCGATTGGTCGCGTCCAGCGGGTTTGCATACCGCACTCACCGAGTGGTACATCCTCTCGGGTGAAGTCACTATCGGCGAGCAGACACTCACCGACGGTGATTACTGGTGCGCCCCCAAAGGCATTCTTACCCCGGCGATTAAAGCCAAGGCTGGCACCATTATTTTGCTGTTCCGAGAATATGGCGACTGGACGTTCAACCCCGCCGACAGCAATGGCCCAGAGGCCCGCGCTATCGACAAACTGGTAATAGAAAGCTCCAACGCGCAGGAGTGGTTCGATGTTACCGACCCTGAGAATGGCAGCCCGATGGACTTTGAACGCGGCGGCACACCCGTACCGGGGCTGTTCATCAAGATGCTTTACCACGATGCAGAGACCGGTTTTTACACCCGCCTAATTAAGGCCAAGCCGGGTTGGGTCGAGCATCCACTGGCGCACCACCCCTGTTTCGAAGAGGCCTACTGCCTGGACGGCACCTTTGATTACAACTTCGGCGAGATGGTGAAAGGCCAGTACTTCTTCCGCCCTAAGGGTATTCGCCACGGTGACTTCAAGTCCGGCGAAGACGGCACCGTTTGGATCCTGCGTTGCGACGGTCAACTGGTTGACTGGTACACAGACAACGCCAAGATTGAAATGAAAGGTGATCCGCTGAACTGGGGCGAAGGTTACCCCAACACCGAAGCACCTGAAGTTGTGCAGCCGGTACGTTCACGTTCGGTGAGCGACTGGGATCCGCTTTACCAGTAAGCGGTTGCGTCACCTCCAACAACAAAAGGAAGCCTCGCTTCCTTTTGTTGTTTCTAGCGCAGAATTCTTAACCTAGAGTTTTTAACGAGCTGCTGCTAACGCCGTACTTCTAGCAGTGCGCTTCAAGCAAGGTGCTTTTAATTAGGTGCTTAAGCGTGTTGTGTTTACCCGCTCGGCCACGCTAGTGTTTCAGTAACTTCCTCATTAAAAATAATAACGCTCGGTTCCACTATGAATTCAAGCATCGTTCTTATGACGCTCATCGTCTATAAAATAGTCCTTATCGGCATCGGATTTTGGGCGCAAAAACGCACCACTAACCGAGAAGACTTTTTCCTGGGTGGGCGCCAACTAGGGCCGGTCGTCGCCGCCATCAGTTACAGCGCCAGCTCGGCCTCCGCCTGGACGCTATTGGGCATGAGCGGCTTGGCTTATAGCATCGGCCTGCCCGCACTGTGGTTAGCCGCTGGCGCCATACTCGGCAGCGTTGTGGCTTGGTTATGGATTGCACCGCGATTGATGCGACGCAGCCAGACGCAGCAACAACTTACCCTCACCGACTTTATTTGTGAGGACGCCACCCCCACAGAAACTCGACAGCTGCAGCGCTTAGCCTCGGGCATTATTTTATTTTCTTTTGTGTTTTACATCTCTTCACAGTTTCAAGGCGCGGGCAATACCTTCGCCAGCACCTTTGATATCAGCATGGCCAGCAGCATTATCATCGGCGGTGTGATCATTGTGCTCTACACACTGCTCGGCGGCTTCTGGGCGGTGAGTATCACCGACACGCTGCAGGGGTTTTTAATGCTCGGGGCGGCGATTATTTTGCCGACCGCCGCGTGGATTGAAGCGGGTGGCTGGGCCGGTATCAGCGCCTTTATGCAAACCGAGCAACTGCCAGAAATGCTGTCGTTGACCCGTGGTCATGGCGGGCTGGCCGCGGCCGGTTTTATTCTCGGCAGCCTTGCCGTCAGTGTTGGTACCTATGGGCAACCACACCTGCTCAACCGTTTTATGGCGCTGCGCGATACCCGCGCACTCAAACAGGCGCAGGTCATTGCCATCGTCTGGTTCAGCGTTGTATTCATTGGCATGTGCGCCTTGGGTCTAGCCGGTCGCGCACTGCTACCGGATTTGGCCAACCCCGAAACCCTGTTCTTCGCACTCACCTCCGAGCTCTTTAACCCGTGGTTCTCCGCCATATTATTGGCTGCGGTTTTGTCGGCGATCATGTCGACCGCCGACAGCATGCTGTTGGTGGCGTCGGCCAGTGTGTCCTACGACCTGCGGGTGGAGAAACGTTTTCCCGGCCACGAACTGCTGATTTCCCGCATCACCATGGCCAGCATTTCGGCACTGGCCATCGCCATTGCCATCTACCTACCGGCGAGTATTTTCGAGCGGGTATTGTTTGCCTGGATAGCCGTGGGCTGCGCCTTTGGACCGTTGGTGTTTGTGCGTTTGGCGGGTTATCAAGTGTCGGGGCGGGGAGCCTACCGTGCGGTATGGAGTGGCTTTTTACTGGCTATCATTCTGTACTGGCTGCCGGGCACACCGGGCAGTATCGTCGAACGTACTCTGCCGTTTATTGCAGGTTTGACGGTGCTTTGGCTGCACCGTCAAACTCCGATAAAGACGTCCTAATCAGAGCTTAAACTGCATCGATTGCGCGGTCTTTTCTAACTGGAACTTGGCCTCTGTATATTTGGGTGGGCCAAAGCGCGGAATGTGATTGTTGGACATGGCCACCGGCTCTTTAGGAATGCCGATAAAGTTGGTGTCCATTTTTTTGTTGTCGTTGTCATCATGGTGAATGGCGATGGCGTACTCACCAACGGGCAACAAAAGATCAAACACAATGCGCTCTTGCTGCAGGTGATCCGCCACCTTGATCACCTTGTGTTGGAAATAATCGTCGCCCAAAAACGTGTCTTTAGAATCGTACACCGAGACATAGAGTGAACCGACATCGGACTTAACATTGATCACTTCGATGTTGAGCGCGACGGACGCCGCGACGGCTTCACCGATAACTTCGGACGCGCTGTTGCCGGCAACCGCAATATTATCCTGCGCATAAAGAGAGGTCGCCCCCGTTAACAGCAACGCAACACACGCGCCCTGCAGCCAAAGCATTTCCATACCCTACTCTCCTAACGGTTAAATACGCACTGCGCAATCCCAGCAGAGTTACTGCCCAGGTTGCGCAAAATCGATTACTCAGTTCACCACCTTGAATACAATATTAAATCACGCCCCATGCCTTCAACACCAAGCCGATGAAGATCGGCTTAAAAATGACAATTGATAAATTTTGCTGGGCCTTGGCACTGATCCAATGGGCAGTTGATCACGTATGCTATGAAACTATACAAGGCTCATACGGAGTCATCAGAATATTAAGGGATTCACCCCATGAATAGCCACCCTCTAGCCAAGCGCTTTATCGGGCTTACCCTCGCCCCTGGCGTGATCCCTAAGAACGCGATCGTGTTTTATTTCGCCTGTCTGTTCAGCATCATGGTGGCCTCATTCATTCCCCAGGGGCAGCCATTCCTGCTAACCGAGTTCCTCAACATACCCCAGAGCGAGCACGGGAAAACCAGCGGTTTTATTAACTTCTGGGCAGAAGTTATCATCATTCTAACCACCATGGTTGCCGGCCCACTGTCGGACAAAATCGGCCGAAAGTCCGTCACCACAGCGGGTTTCTTGCTGATGGCGCTGGGTACTTTTCTCTACCCCTACGCCGAGAGCGTGATGGACCTGACCATCTTCCGCGGCATCTACGCCTTCGGTATTGCCGCCACCAGCTGCATGATTGTCACCATCATCGCCGACTACTTTGAAAATGAAAGCCGTGGCAAAGCCACCGGCATGCTCGGTGTTATGAATGGCCTTGGCGCCATGACCACGGTCTTTCTATTACTGCGTTTGCCATCGGTCCTGCAAAACCAAGGCATGACCGCGCAGGAGGCTGGCCATGCCACCTATACACTGGTCGCTCTACTCACCCTATTAATGGGTATCGCCACCCTGCTGTGGCTAAAAAAGCACGATGTGCAACAGGATCATCAGCATCAGAGCCTTAAAGTTCAGATCAAACAGGGTCTGGCAGCGGCTAATGATCTCGGTATTCGCCTAGCCTACAGTGCGTCCTTCTTAGCCCGTGGCAACCTGATGATCGTCGGTACTTTCTTTACCCTGTGGGTGACCAACTACGGCACGGCAGAGCTTGGCCTTAGCCGCGCCGAAGCACTCGCCAAAGCCGGCATTGTGGTCGGTGTGGCACAAACCTTCGCGCTGCTTGGCGCCCCAATTTTTGGTATTTTGGCCGACAAAATAAACCGCGTCACAGCCCTGTCGATTGCCGCCCTTATCTCGGCCATCGGTTATACCGCTACCTTTTTCATCACCGACCCGCTGTCGTTCGAGATGTTCATCTGCGCCATCTTTATCGGCCTTGGTGAAATCGGCTGCATCATCACCAGTGGCGTACTGATCGCCCAACAGAGCCCAGAGAAAATTCGCGGCGCCACCATTGGCATGTTCACCATGTTTGGTGCCGTCGGCATCCTCTTCGCCAGTGTCGCCGGTGGTTACTACTTCGATGCCTGGAGACCGGCCGCACCCTTCGTGATTTTTGGTGTTATCTCACTGGGCATCTTTATCTGGTCATACGCCATCAGAAACAAAGTTAAGCCCTATGACGCCCACGAAGCGACTGCAACCAACGAAACCAACGAAGCCGAAATGGCGCTGAGCTAATGCCCATAATCAAACGGCATGACGTTAAGCTCTCTACTTCATAAGAATAAATACAGGCGCGCTATGAGCAATTCTTACCCAACTTTTCCCATCGGCAGCGTGGGTTACAACCTCATGTTGATGCGCGGTACTTGGCACGACCATGTTGAGATCTATCACCTCGACGGCAGCCCGCTGGGTAATGATACCGACGCCGGCAGCGGCACCCCCGGCCCCAGCCCATTCGACAACCTGGTCTATATCGACTTCGACGGCCACAAGCTGATGCTCACCAATGTGCACATTCGCGGTCGCGAGCCGGTCGCCAAGACGTTCACTGGGCAGCTAAAGGACGGCCTGCTGGTGTTTGATGCCCTCGGCCCTGGGGCCTATGAGAACATCGGCATGTCTGGCGGTCCCGGTGTCCTTACTTTCAACGCGCGCCGCCTCGACAAGGCCTGCGAGGTGTACATGGAGCCAGATTTCATTGCCCTGACCGCCCCCGGCGAGCGCATACGCCACACGGTGCTGTATAAAGACGGCGTCGCCACACGCACCCTTACCGCACGCGGTACGCGTCTATTGCCCACCTGCGATACACGCCACTCCATTGACCCGCGCGGCACTGAGGGCGATGTGCATGAGACGCCATTTACGGCCAGTATTTGGCAGCACCTCGTTGATCAGTAGAGCGTATCTCGTCAAGGTGTCGCCGACCCGTGCACCACTGACGCGATGATAAGACAAGGGCGGCTGACTCTTGATATTTATCAAGGTCAGCGACGCCAAACTTCATACACTGGAAACACAGTAGAGACAGGGTAAGGGCGACGTGCTTTGATAACGTGGCAGCAACCACTACCCAGATCCAATACCCAAAACAGACTTAGAGTAACCGCCATGAGTGAACGCGTTCTAACTTCCATTATTGATCTGGTTGAAAATGCCCCTAAGCAAGACAACCGCAAAACGTTTGAACGCCTCTGGGGTATTCTAGAAAGCATGCGCAAAAAGATTGATGCGCGCTTTGAGCTGCAAAAAGACCCCTGTTCCGATAAGTTCGAAAACTACAAAGACATCAACACCTCAGCCGAGGGCGCCGAAGGTTCACTGAGCACTTTTTCAGGGCCGGAAGTTGATTGGTTTGTGCACTCTTACATTGGCTCGCCCGAATCAAGTTTTACCAACATGCACATTACCCTGAGCCTAGGGCCACAATCGCTGGTGCCGAACTTTGGGTTTGCGCTGGGTACGATCCCCGATCTGTTTCTGTACATGGATTACCTGCCACGCGTCGACCTGCTCGCCAACCCTGAATACGCCGACAAGTATTACAGCGAGGTCAACGAAGAGTTTTTGACGCTGCAGGCCGATCCGCGCTTTCGCCCGTTTGTCAGCCGCGACCTGTACACCCGCATCGCCATGACCCCGACCGCGGTTGGCTACAACGCCGATATCAACGATGAGACCATCGACCTGATCGAGAAGATATCCCACGAGCGCCTCGATCGCTGGCTAAAGTGGGTCGATGAGGCCGAGCAAACACCGCTGGAGATTCGCGTCGAGCTGGCCGAGCGGGACGAACACATCCGCAAGACCATCTGTCTGCGCGACCCAGCCAACGCCCTAGCCGCCAACATGTTTGGC
>Ga0209081_1000547_pt1 | contig 22737 bp, 14 predicted proteins | sample GOMGulsemesocosm_4_FD_184636 | JGI IMG/M metagenome (GOLD analysis project Ga0209081, IMG submission 184636) | Methane-oxidizing microbial communities from mesocosms in the Gulf of Mexico - GOM15B Gulf of Mexico (SPAdes) (version 2) | ecosystem: Environmental > Aquatic > Marine > Cold seeps... | reverse complement strand
CGCCGAGTCCCAGGAAATTCTCGAGGAACTCTTACCAGAAACAGGCAAAAGCATTCGCATCGGTATCTCCGGCATTCCCGGCGTCGGTAAGTCGACCTTTATCGAAGCCTTTGGCCAGCACCTCATCGCTAAGGGGCACAAGGTGGCGGTGCTCGCCGTTGACCCCAGCTCACCCCTGCGCGGTGGTTCGATCCTCGGCGACAAGACACGCATGGAAATGCTCTCGCGCGAAGAGAACGCCTTTATTCGCCCGTCACCTTCAGAAGGCGCGCTGGGCGGCGTCGCGCAAAAAACCCGCGAGACCATGCTGCTCTGTGAGGCCGCTGGCTATGACGTGATTTTGGTGGAAACCGTGGGTGTTGGTCAGTCCGAATACGAAGTCGCCGCCATGGTCGACTTCTTCCTAGTGCTAATGATCCCCAACGCCGGCGACGAGTTGCAGGGCATCAAACGCGGCATCATGGAGCTTGCCGATTCGCTGGTGATCAACAAGGCCGATGGCGAGAGCATTAACCTCGCTACACAAACCAAGAGCCACTACCAGAACGCCTTCCACCTGATCAAGAAAGGCAGTTTCTGGCAGCCACGGGTAGAGACCTGTTCGGCACTCAATAACAACAATATCGACGACATCTGGCAGATGATCAGTGAGTACAAGGCGGCCGCCATCGAGCACAACGCCTTCGATGAAAAACGCGCACGCCAAAACGCCGAGTGGCTGAATAAGTTGATTCACGAGATGATAGAAATGCGCCTCAAGCACAACCCCAAAGTACAGGCCTCTATGCCGGGCTTGCAGCAGGACGTGATCAACAACACCACCACCCCCTATAAAGCAGCACAGAAAATTGTCGACCTATTGTAAGAGTCGAGAAACCCTTCGGTTGGGGCAAGACCATCGGCTTATCCCAGCCGGTAAAAGTTTGCAGTTCGGGCATGGTCCATGATGTTTTTATGATGACGATAAGGGGCTGGAATTTGAAACGCATGACGAATTTCTGGGCCAGTCCGCCTAATGAATGGCAATAGCGTGGAAACCGCGCTATTGCCTAAATATACGAGGCTAAAACCGCCACTTTCCTTCTGATTTACAGCGTTGAAGCTCAAAGCAGCCGCATTTTTCAACAACCTGCTGATAGCTTACAAAAAACCCACAATTAGCCTTAAACGCCTTCTAGGCGCTAACGCGTCATGGATGTATATGGATGGCTCGGTCTTTGTCCCTGCTGTATCAGCGCCCTTGCAGACGATGGCCACCAGCCATGCACAACGGCTTTACGCAAATGCCATGACTATACAAATTCCAAGGTCAGAAGCCCAAAGCTGTATCACCTCGATTTCCCCGCCCGCTGCTATACTCGAAAAAAACCAGAGCAAGAGCCTGAATACATGTTCCGCTCACTCAGCGCGCAGATTACGACCGCCATATCCCTACTGACCATCTGCAGCCTTGTCGCCGTTTACATAGTCATCTCACTGCAGTTTGAACGTGAACTCAGCAGCCATGTCAGCAGCGAACTGCAAATTGCCGCCCGCCTGTCTGCAAAGAACTTCGACCGCATGCTCAGTCAGCGCGAGGTAGACGCTCGGCTGGTATCCCAGGCTGATGTACTCGAGGGCGAAAACTACCCAGCCATGTCCCAGTACCTGACCGAGCTCACGATCGAGAACCCCTACATCGCCGATATAGACATTATCGACAACCTACGTATCTATCGGGCCACCTCGGGCACCCAAACCGAAGTTGGCCAGAGCATTGCCAGCCTCGACAGCGCGACCTTGCTACTGATCGAGCAGGCCTTTCAGGCGACGCAGGGCGAAGTGCTGGTTTCCGAAGCCCGCAGGTATGATTATGGCCCGGGCATTCTCTTTATCACCCCCATCACCGACGATACCAATACTCGGGTCGTGCGGGTGCTGGTCATAGAGATTTCCCTGCCCTACCTAAAGGATCTTCTGGCGGAATTATCCAATGAAATTTATGGCTATCTGGGCGGCTACCTAGTCGATAATGCTGGGCGTATCATCTACAGCGATGACACATCCAGCAAAATTTTTGGCCGCTTTCCCGACCTGGACGTCAAACCCGAATTGCTGGAATCTTTTGAGGTGCAGGGAGAAAAAGGGGTGGTGCGCTACCACAACCATCTTGGTATTGACGTCATGGCGGGCTACGCCGACATGGCCGAATTCGGTATAAATCAGGCTCTGGATTGGAGCATTATTTTAATCGCCGATGCGCAGGCCATCAGCTCACCCATCCTGCATTTACAGCGCAGTATCGCGCTGATAATTTTAATTGCCGTGGCCGTAGCGATCATCGCCGCACTGTTGTTAAGCCACTATATCAGCAGCCCCATCCGCCAACTGACATCCATGGCGCGGCGTTTTCAAACGGGCAACTTCCAACAGCTGGCCACAATCAAGGGCCCGCGGGAGACAACCCAGCTCTCAGACGCGCTCAACAATGCCGCCAGTGCCATTGCCCTCAGTAATGACAAGCTGCAACAGGCGCAGCTAACCGCAGAGCAAGCAAACCGCGCCAAGAGTGACTTTCTCGCCAACATGTCCCACGAACTGCGCACACCTCTCAACTCTATCATCGGTTTCAGCACCCGACTGCTCGCCAAAGAAGGCGACAGCCTGACAGAGCGCAGCCTTGATGCGCTACAGACTATACGCCGCAATGGTTTACACCTATTGCAACTGATCAACGACATACTCGACCTGTCCAAAATTGAAGCGGGCAAGCTGGAGATAAGTCCAGCGGCCTTCGCCATCACCGACCTGATCAACGACCTGAACCATCAATTCTTGCCATTGATCGAAGAAAAAAACCTACAGTGGTCCATCACTGGCGACACTCACCTACAGATCTTCGGCGACCGCTTACGGCTCTATCAAGTGCTCATAAACCTCGTTTCCAACGCCATCAAGTTCACTCAAACCGGTGGCGTCAAGATTGAAATTGAAGCACAGGGGGAGCTTCTCGCCTTCCGGGTAATAGACACAGGCAAGGGCATCTCCACAGCAGAGCAGGGCAAACTCTTCGATAAGTTTGAGCAAACCCCAGATACCAGTCTAACCGGTGTAGGAACAGGGCTGGGGCTAGCCCTGGCAAGAGAGCTGGTGGAGATGCACAAAGGCAAGCTGGGCTTTGAAAGCCAGCCAGGTGCTGGCAGCTGTTTCTGGTTTCGAATCCCCTACCAGAGCGGAGTAACAGACCAAAAGCAACAGCTCTCTAAGCCAATCAAATCCAACAACTGACGTTGCTGGTCACTCTCATCAGCCGTTAAATTGTTAAGCTGGGTCATGCTTTAGAGTACTCTCCCTGCGTAGCCGAGTGAGTAACCAAGTCCCAGCAATTTCCAGCGACAACATCAGCCAAAAGCTGACAGACTTCCTCACCCTACACCTGCCGATCATCGATTATAAGGGCATGAGCGCCGAGCTAAACGACGGCCATACACTGACTTTAAAGGCGCCACTGGCCCCTAACTTTACGGCAAGTAAACCGCCTTCAGCGCAACCGCTCTAACATGGTGGTGATGGCTTGCTGGGACATGGTTAACTTAATAACCCCAAGAGGCTGGAATCGCCTGCGATCTAGTGGGTGAAGGCGCGGAAGAGTACAAAGCGCCTGCAAGCGGAGAAGTACGCTCTAACTTCCATGTCTCTGTCAGCTCGCTGGCATAGGCTTTTATCAATGATTTCAACGCTAGCGGTAAAGCGCTTATAGGTCTTGGCGCCAGTTGAGAGCAACGGCATCGAATTCCACAGCCAATACGCTATATTTAAACCACTCTCATGCAATAAATACAGACACACAGCGAGCGTAAATAAGAGTAAACCTGTTTTGCTTACTCGAAACCTTAACCTAGCATGCCCAGTAATTACGTTAGGCGGCCGTTAAAACGCTTAGGCACTAGAGATACAGGCGCCACTAAAGCATAATGCCCTCCCCTAGAATGAGACGAACCCGTGCATGCCTAAGAAAACTCTCAAACGCTGGATCCCTGATTCCAATGAGTTCAAGAAACGCCCTGGGCTGCAATTTTTGGGCAAACTGCTACACGACCCAAATCTATTCCACCTCAATCGGCACTCGGTATCCGGGGCCTTCTTTGTCGGCATATTTACCGCTTTTTTACCCATTTTGGGGCAGATGCCGACCGCCGCTCTGCTAGCGCTCGCTTGCCGAGTCAATCTACCGATTGCCATTGCACTGGTCTGGATCAGCAACCCCATCACCATGCCGGCAATATTCTACGGCTCTTACGAGCTGGGCCAATGGTTACTTGGCAGCCCTGCGGTTGAATTCTCCCTGCAGTTATCCTGGGAGTGGTTTCAGAACGAATTCCCCAAACTCTGGCAGCCCCTGCTCTGTGGCTCACTCATTGTCGGAGTGACAGCAGGCATCATCGGCTACCTAGCCATGCAAGGGTTCTGGCGCTGGCGTGTGATCAGTAACTGGGAGAAACGCAAGCAAAAGCGCCTCGAGCAAGCCGCCGAGAAAAAGCAGGCCGCGAAACAGAAATAAGCCATCTAGAGAGGGCCGCCAACAAACGCAGCGGGTTCCTCTCATTGCCCTACTCCTACTCCTACTCCAAGGCCACCGTATAACGCCCCTGCCGCGCCAAACTGTTAAGGCGCGCGCGCTTGAGTAAAGCCTGTTGCGCCGCCACCACATTCCCAGGTTTACCCAGCCAGGCCTGCAGCACCGGTTGCTGCAACGCCCGCCCGTAGGACAGGCTCAGCTGCCAGGGCGCCCGCCTAATCGTTGCAGAACCTGGAACCAAGCGACTACCCAAGCAATTCAAAGCACTCAGGTTCTCACTCGCCGCCTCTGGCCCCAGCCCGCCCGACAGAAAATTAATACTCGGCACCGACGCCGGTACGCAACGGCGCAACACGTTCAGCGTATCCTCGGCAATATGGCTGGCCGAGGTGCGGTGGATACAGGCCTTGCCCGGGGTCACCATGCTCGGTTTGAGGATCATGTATTCAAGTGCCACGCCGTGGCGGAACAGCGCCGAAAACACCGATTGCAGTACCAGCTCCATCACCTCTAGGCAGCGAGCGGCTTCGTGCTCCCCATCCATCAACACTTCTGGTTCAACGATCGGCACCATACCCTGCGCCTGACACACGGCCGCGTAGCGAGCCAAGGTCTCGGCATTGGCGCTCAAACCCAACGCTGTGGGGTTGTGGCGGGAGATAGGGTAGACCTCCCGCCACTTGGCAAATCGTGCGCCCTGTTCCTTATAGGTAACAAGACGCGCCTCCAGACCATCGAGGCCAAAGCTGATCATGTCGCCATTGGCGCCGGCCAGCGGTCCCTTGCCCTTATCCACCTTGATGCCCGGCACTATGCCCTGCGCCCAGGCGACTTCCGGCAGCAACACACCCTGCTCACTCTTCTGCCCCAGAGTTTCCTCAAATAAGATAACGCCACTGATGAACTCTCCCAGTCCCTCGGTAGACAACAGCAGCTCGCGATAGGCGCGGCGGTTCTCCTCAGTAGACTCGACGCCAATACCAGCAAAGCGCTGGGCAATGGTGGGATTGCTTTCATCTGCGGCGAGAATGCCGCGAGTGTCATCAATCAGGTCATCGATAGTGGACTGCAGTATTTGTTGTACAGACATGGCATGGCTCCAATGCTTGGGTCTAACCAAAGCATAGGAGCCATGCCGCAAAGCAGATAGCTGAAAGTATGCAAGCAGCCATAGCGCTTAGAGCGCTCAACCGCTGAAGTTGGGCGGTGTCGGCCAAAGCTGTTACCCGCCCCCTCTAACACCGACCAAAACTCTCCCAATCATTGCGCGGGTATTTGCTCTCGGCTTGCTCTCTCTTCCTTCAACGCCTCGCCTTATCTTTTGGTCAGTAATGCATTCTTTGTTACAACCACCTCACCTCTGTATTGCCACATTGAGTAAATGATTGCGTCTACAATCAATAAGAGTTCAGAGCCTATTGACCGTTTTAAAGCAGGGCAATGCATGAGAATCGAGGATGTATAGAGAGCTGCCTGAGTATTTTTTGTTATGGCTGATGCTATTCGCCGCCACAGCTCAGGCACAGCTGCCCAAGGCCGAGAAGAACGTCTATTGGGCGAAGCCTTCATTTGCACCGCTGTTTATCCACGATGGCGCCAGCCGTAATCAGGGCTTTGGTGATTTAATCCTCTTCGAATTAAAGAGCTCACTGCCCCAATATCAGCATCAGGATATGCACGCCAATTTCGCGCGTATCATGTCTGAGCTGCGCAGAGGAACCCAAACCTGTGCGATTCTCCACCACACCTATGAGCGGGAAACATTTATACACTTTAGCGATACCCTGCTACTCACCCCTTCTTACCAGCTATACAGCCGTACCCAACGTCAGGGCGAATTCCAGCAGTACGTCGATAAGCACAGCGGTCACATCAGTCTTGAACAGCTGTTATCAAGCCCCAAGCAATTAACCATGGCGCACACCCCTGGACACTCCTACGGCAAGGTGCGCGACGCCATACTCGCGCGACATAAGGATAAATTGCGCATAGTGAACGGCTATGCCGGTCAGGCACCACTCATCAAAATGTTGTTGGCACAGCGGATTGATTTGATCCTAGAATTCCCCTGGGTCATCAATCACCAGATCAAGCAGCTCAATATGGTAAATGAGCTGTATCAGTATGTGCTGGCCGATGCCCCCGCCTACGTGCCCTCCTATATCGGTTGCCCGAAAACCTCATGGGGGAAATCCATGATCAGCGCACTGAACAACCTCACGCCGCCCATGCATGAGCGCGTCAAAACCTACCTAGAGAAGTACCTGACGGTCGAGGAGCAAAGAGATTATCGCCACGCCTATGATGACTTCTTTGCAGCAGATTCAACGCCAACGCGACTGACCCTACCCGCGATTAAGTAAATCTCAAACTTCTGAAATACTGTCGGTCACTTTAATACATCTAAGAGCCTCTGATTAATCGCTGGTGAGCGACTTTCGAACACAAAACATGTCCTGATTAGGCGCACCTAAAAGGCTGCATGCACGGCTATACAGCGAGCGGGGGAACGCGGTCGGGGTACGACTCACTCGATGAGTGCAACACATCTCACAAATGCGACAAGGATGGTCGATTATGTTATCGAAATCTGGGCAAGATTCGATAGAGTAGAGATCACATAACGCCCGCGTTAACAACGGGTGGCAACCAAAAGCAGTACTCACTGGTCATTAGGAATTGACATATATGTCACAATTTTCGGGAAAAACAGCGGTTATAAGCGGCGGTGCTGAAGGCATCGGCTTTAGTATTGCTCAGGCAGTGGGCAAGCAGGGTATGAATGTTGTCTTGGGCGACATCGATACTAAACAGCTTAAGAAAGCTAAAACCAAATTAGAGGCTCAGGGCATCGAAGTACTGACGGTGCAAATGGACGTCAGCAAGCAAGAGCAGTGGAAAGCGGCCGCCGAGCAGGCCATCGAGCGCTTCGGCAAGGTGCATATGCTGGTGAATAACGCTGGCGTTGGCGGCACTCCAGGCCCCATCGAACAAACCGATGACAAGGATTGGCGCTGGGTGCTGGATGTTAATCTGATGGGCGTTATCTATGGCGCCGAAGCTATGGTGCCGCTGATGAAAAAGCATGGCGAAGGTGGTTGGGTGATTAACGTTGCCTCGATGGCAGGTATGGCCGGCGTCCCATTTGCGGGCCCTTATACAGCGACCAAGGTAGCAGTCGTCGGCATGTCAGAGAGCTGGTATGCGGAGCTTAAACCCCACAACATTCAAGTATCGGTATTGTGCCCCGCTTTTGTAAAAACCCGCATTAATCATTCATACCGTAACAAGCACTCCGAGTATCAGAGTGAAAAGCAAGCCGAGGCATTACAGTCAGCAGAGACATCAGCCATTGCTGAGCACATGCAAAAAGTGGTTGATGCCGGCTTGGCGCCAGAGGTTGTTGGCGAACGAGTCGTCGAAGCAATCAGCGCCGGAGAGCTGTATATCTTTACCCATCCCAATTACCGTAAATCGATTCAAGCTCGCTTCAAAGCCATTGATGATGCCTTTGCCCGATCTGAATCCAGTCCCCTGCTGCAGCATATTCTGGACGAAGAAATTGCCGGTTTTTCTTGATTAAAATGACTCATTCTCTGAATTCATAAAATAACTGCAACGCTTGATATGAAAACGGGTGTAACTGCCGATAGGGTTGGCAGGTCTCACCCAAACCAGTTCAAGCCTCTATGAAGTAGGCACTCCTGCCAAGGCAGCCAAACACCAGCGTTTGTGGCACCACCCTGCGATCCAGCATTTACACCTGCCTGTTAATACTGTGGAAATCACGTAGTCAGAATCATCCTCTGTGCAATTCAGGCAAGCACTGGACTTAAAAACCGGCAATTCTTCCAGTATTTACTAGACTGCTAGTTTTAGGCTAAGCAGTAACGCTACCAGCATGAAAAAACTCATACACAGTTCTAACTTTAAGATTGTCAGCAGCTTCCTGCTGGCCACACTGGCACTGCTGGCACTGCTGGGGTTTGTACTGCAGGGCGAACTGCGGCGGACACTGGAGCAGGAAACCCAAAAACAAATGGTGGCCAATGGCAACACCATTATCTCCGAGCTCAATCGTCAAACCACCCTGATCAACAGCCTCGCTTGGAGCCTGACCTCCAGCACAGAAGCCCTCACCTACTCAACCAAGATCTATCGACAGCTGCTGCCAAACCTTATTAACAGCAACATTGCCGAGGACTTGGTCGCCGGCGGCGGTATTTGGCCCGAGCCCTACACACTGGACACCAAGCAAGAGCGGGCCAGTTTATTCTGGAGTAAAAATCCCCAGGGTAAGTTGACATTTTTCGATGACTACAATCTGCCAGAGGGACGGGGATACCACCACGAGGCGTGGTATGTGCCAGCCCAGCACCTGCAACCAGGCAACTGCTATTGGTCACGCTCCTACACCGACCCCCACTCATTGGTGCCCATGGTTACCTGCACCGTGGTGCTGCAGAAAAACAATGCGTATATAGGCGCCGCTACCATCGATATGAAACTCACCGGGCTGCAAGAGTTTTTCCGTGAACAGTCAGCTGCCATAGGCGGATATGTCTACCTGGTCGATCAAAACAACAAATTCATTACCTTCCCAGAAACGTCCTATATCAAGCACAGCAACGGCCTCGACAACATCACCAGCGCGGAACTTGGCAGGACAGAAGCTGCATTTCAGGCGGTTGCTGAGCGACTGAAAGATCTCTCCAGGCAAACCCTTAGCGAGCGCTCAAAACACCCTCTACAGCAGGTCACCGCACAGGACATGGCCGATCGCAGCGATCAGGTATCGGCGCAGCAGTCGATGGTTATGGCGGCCTCCCTATTAAACCCAGGCCTTAAATCGAGCCGTTACAAGTCCAACCACCACCTCGATAGCTTCCAGTTGGAGCGCGACCTTATCCTTCATGAACAGGTAAATATTTCCATATTTAATGTACCCGACACCTACTGGAAGCTGGTCGTCGTCACCCCCACCTCCGCCGACTTTCAAGCCATTTCCAGTATCATCAGTACAACCTCCAAGCAGCTGCTTATACCCAGTAGCTTGATTATGCTGCTGTGCTTTCTATTTATACACCGCAGTCTTATTCGACCGCTGACAAGAATCAGCAATCATCTTAAAGACAACACCGGAGATCCGGCCAACGAATCACTGCTCGGTGACTTTGGCCAGGGCGACCTAGGCAAGCTGGCTCACCACTACAATGAAAAAACAAAACTGGTAAAAAGCTCGCTGCTGGAGCTACAAACCAGTAACCGCCAGCTGCAGATTCACGCACGCCACGACGTCTTGACGGGGCTTTATAATCGGCGGGCATTTGAAGGGTTTCTAGGCGACTGCCTTGAATCTTACGAAAAAAATGAGCGGGCGATATTTTATGTCGATCTCGATCAGTTTAAAGTCGTTAACGACACCGCCGGGCACAGCGCCGGCGACCAACTGTTGATAGACATCTCCACACAGATCAAAACAGCACTTCGCGATGAGGATATATTGGCCCGTATTGGCGGGGACGAATTTGCCTTAATCGTCAATGCCAGGACAATTGACTCAGCCCTGTCACTCGCCAATCGAGTTAAACAGGTAATCGCCGATTATCAGTTTTTATGGCAGGAGCGAATATTTTCTGTCAGTTGCAGCATAGGAGTTCTGCACCTAAGCACTCTGGAAGGCGATCAACAAAAAATGCTCAGCAGCGTCGATTCGGCTTGCTACGCAGCAAAAGATGGCGGCAGAAATCGAGTCCACCTCTACCTGCCCGAAGACGATCAATTGCTCAAGCGCAGCGATGAGATGCAATGCCTGATAGAGGTCCGTACAGCCATTGAGGAGAAACGTTTATTCCTTGAATACCAGCTAATTAAGTCTCTGAGTGAAACCGAGGCATCAGGGCTTGAGGCGCTGATCCGCATCAGAGGTCGAGACGGAAAAACCATCTACCCAGGAAAATTCATGCCAGCCGTCGAGCACTATAATGCCACTTGGCAAATTGATGAGTGGGTAATAAAGCAAAGTATCGAGGAGTTTTCCAAAATCATCGATACATTCGAGGTCGGCTTCTGCTCCATCAATCTAACCGCCGATGCGGTCAACAACACAAATTTGTTGAGTACCATTAAGAGCGCACTGCAAAAACATCACCTGGACGGCGCCCACTTCAGTTTTGAGATTACCGAGACCAGCGCCATTGCCAACCTCGGCGCAGCGCGCCAAACAATCGATGAGATTCGCCGCTTGGGTTGTAGGATAGCCCTCGATGACTTTGGCACCGGCATGTCCTCCTACGCTTATCTGCGCGACCTGCCCATCGACTACCTGAAAATCGACGGCTCTTTCGTGCGCAACATCACCAACAGCTCAGTGGACTACGCCTTCGTCAAATCCATCAAAGATATTGCCGACGCCATGGGCATCAAGACAGTCGCTGAATGGGTGGAAGACAATGATACCCTCTGCTGCCTCCGGTCTATTGGTATCACCTACGGCCAGGGCTTTGGTATCAGCAAACCCATTTGCCTCGAGGCGCTGATCAATAACAGCGACGCAATACTAGAACTGATTGCCCCTCAGGCCCCCACCCCACAAGCCAAGGATCAACAATACCCCACCCACCACTAACCCGACGTAAAACACAGGATTTTAGCCGCCCTCAAAAAAACCAGACACACAATCGCTATCTCAGCACGCGGCCTACAAAATGATTGAAGCCGTGGACACATAGTTTTTGTCAGACAGTTGCCGCACCGCTGCTCCGACAACGATTAGCCACAGGTTAATGCTAAACGATAAAGGGCTCCCTGCCTTCGATAGTCGCAGTCAATCACGCAAGCGAGTAGAATCGGTTACTGAATTTATTTGAACACCCGCTAAAAGGATTCCTTATGCGTCTTATACCTCCTGTATTGTTGGGGTCGGCCGCATGGCTGCTCGGTTTGTGTTTACTGCTCGGCGGCTGCTCCCCAGGCCCAGGCAGCCAGCCATCAACCACCCGTGATAACAGCACAGCCGCTGTTCCTGTTCCTGTTCCTAGCTATATCGAGCTAGGCGACCTCGACGCCATCGGCCAACACGGACTGCTGCGCTTGATCGCTCCGCGCTTTGATGGTGCCGATGCCCTACCCCGAGAGGGCATTCCCATCGCCCAATATCAGCAACTAGCTGAGGCCTTTAGTCAGCAGCTGGGGCTGGACGTAGAATGGGTGTTTGTCGACGAGTTTGCAGAACTAATACCCACCTTGCTGCGTGGCGAGGGGGATTTGATCGTCACCAATATGACTGTGACACTGCCACGCCTTGAACAGGTATATTTCTCTCGACCCATCAACAAAGTCAATGAGCTACTGATCACCCGGCAAACCGACGCGATAGAGTCGCCGGCACAGCTCGATCAACTGACGCTGTCAGTACCCAGTGGTACCGCCTACCCAGAAACACTAGAGGCACTGGCCAAAGAACATGATTTACAGCTAAAGCTGACACTTGCCCCCTCCTCGACCAGCGACAGTGAGCTACTTAGCGCGATTCAAGCGGGAGACTTTCAAGCCACAGTCATGGACAGTGACACAGCCGCCAGCCTGCTGCTCGACTACCCAGAGTTGAGCGCTGGCCCAGTGTTAAAGAAACACCGCCCCATCGCCTGGGCCGTGCGCAAAAGCAGCCCCAAGCTGCTAAATCGCCTGAACCAGTTCATGGTTTCCCATCACCTGGAGACATCAGCCAATAAGGCCCAGCCCCGCGATTGGGCTCAAATCAAAACCCGTGGCCGGCTGCGCATGCTCACACTCAATAACCCCGCCAGTTATTTTATGTGGCGCGGTGAGCTGATGGGCTTTGATCTAGAGCTCATGAAAAAGTTTGCCGAGCAGCACCAATTGCACCTAAGCATTATCATTAAAGATGACATTGATGAGCTCATTAACGCGCTGATTAATGGAGAAGGTGATGTTATTGCCGCCTCACTGACTCAATCAGAGGATCGTGAAGCGCTGGGGTTAATGTTTAGCCATCCTTATCTAAAGGTCAGCGAACAACTGGTGGGACGCCGTGACGGCCCAAAGATCAACGCCATTGAGGAACTTGCCGCTTACCGTGTCGGCATCAACCCCAGTACCGTCTATCGGGAGCGCCTGCTAGCTCTTAAGGAACAAGGCATCGCACCAGAGGTGCTGTACTACCCCGCCACCAGCACCGAACAACTTATCGATAAACTGATGGCCGCTGAGTTTGACTTTACCACCAGTGACAGCCACCTGCTCGCTATCGAAAGCGGCCACCGCGATAACCTAGAAATTAACCTAGAGCTGGGCAATGAGGCCAATATTGCCTGGGCACTGAGGCCGGAGCAAAAACAACTCGAAGAGCAACTGAACGCTTTCATTAAAAAGCAATACCGCGGTCTGTTTTACAACATCACCTACAACAAATATTTTAAAAACAGCCGACGAATGCGTCAACACAAGGCCGACAGAATATCCGTCGACAGCAGTCTCTCGCCATTCGATGCACTGGTAAAACCTCTGGCACAGAAATACGGTATGGACTGGCGTCTTGTCATTGCGCAAATGTATCAAGAAAGTAAATTCAACCCCGAAGCCAAGTCCTTCGCTGGCGCTCAGGGACTGATGCAGGTCATGCCGCGCACGGCGCACGAGATGGGTTTTAATAACCTCACCAACCCAGCCAACAGTATCGCCGCAGGTATGGCCTATCTAGACTGGCTTGAAGAGCGATTTCCCGGGGAGCTGGATTTACAAGAGCGGATCTACTTCACCCTCGCTGCGTATAACGCTGGCGCGGGTCATGTCCGTGACGCGCGACGCTTAGCACGCCAACAGGGCCTCGACCCCAACCGCTGGTTTGGTGAGGTCGAGAAAGCCATGTTAATGCTGGCAAAACCCGAATACTACAAAACGGCCCGCTTCGGTTATGTTCGCGGCTCAGAACCCGTGCAATATGTTAAAAAAATCCGTGACCGCTATCTGGGCTATTTACAACTCAATTAGTGTTTCAAGCCTACAGATTGCCAGAAACAACTAGGCGGCACCACTGGGTCGCCCTCTCTACCTCTGCCATTAGGTCTAATAAAACACTGGCTTCGCCCCCTCACTAGCGTCATAGTATTTTCAGCCATGGCGCCCTTCCCCGAGCTCCGCCCAGTCGCAAAAACGTCTTTCATTTCCTGTGCTAAATTAAAAGAGGAGCTGGGCTTAGGCGCCAAGCTGTACCCAGTACAAGTTTGCCTATTAAGTTATGGGTAGTAATTGGCGAGAAGTGATCTCCTCACACTCAAAACGCTTGTGGCTTTACCTGAGGATTTATAGGCAATACAGCGCTGGATCAGGGAAGTCTGGCCACAAATATCACAATTCACGAGGGTCAACCATGCTCAATAAGCGTCATAGAATGGTCTTTTCACTGTGTACTTTGATTTTACTTAGTCTCAGCAGCCAGCAACTGCTGGCCTGTTCACGGCCCACAGCCCCCGAGCTACCCGATGCCGCTACAGCCGTGACACCACAGATGATCAAAGCTAAAAACGACGTCAAAGCCTATGTCGGTGAGGCTAAAGCTTTTTTAGACTGTACCAAGAGCACCAAGAAACACAACAGAATGGTTGATGAAATGAACTCAGTGGCCAGCGAGTTCAATAGCATTGTCCGCGCATACAAAGCCAGACTTGCAGGTTGAGTCTGAGCAGAGCCATGAGTGTTGGCGTTGCTGTTAACGCTTCGGGCTGTTGTTGAAACTTAGAGCTTTTGGTGAAACTTAGGGCTTTTGGTGAAACTTAGGGCTTTTGGTGAAACTTAGGGCTTTTGGTGAAACTTAGGGCTTTTGGTGAAACTTAGGGCTTTGGTGAAACTTGGATCCAGAGTTGAAACAACACACTACTCAAGGCGAGCGAAGCCCAAATAGTTTACAAAGTCTGTCTATACTCAAAACTAGATTTCTATTTATGCCTGTTTGAACAAGGATCCGTTTTCCATGCCACAACCTACTTACCGTTTAGTCACTCGGAGCGATTTCGATGGCCTCGTCTGCGCCGCCCTGCTGAAAGAACTCGACATGATCGATGAGATACTGTTCGTTCACCCTAAAGACATGCAGGATGGCAAGGTCGATATCAGCAGCCGCGATATCACCACCAATCTGCCCTATGTCTCCGGTGTGCATCTCGCGTTCGATCACCACCACAGTGAAACTCTGCGCAATGAGCAGCACGACAATCACATCATAGACCCACAAGCTCCCTCTGCGGCCCGAGTGGTGTTTGACTACTACGGTGGTAAAAAAGCCTTCCATCAGGTCAGCGACGACCTCATGGTCGCCGTCGATAAAGGTGACTCGGCGGACTTTACTCAACATGAAGTCCTTAACCCTGCAGGCTGGGACTTAATGAATTTTCTCATGGACGCCCGCACGGGGCTCGGCCGCTTCCGCGAATTCCGTATATCCAACTATCAATTAATGATGGAGCTCATAGATAAGTGCCGAGAAATTTCAATTGCCGAGATCCTAAAGCTGCCCGATGTCAAAGAGCGGGTCGACCTATACACCGAGCAGGCGGGTAAAGCCAAAGAGCAGATTCAACGCTGCGCTACAACCCATGGCAACCTTGTAGTTCTGGACCTGCAGCAGGAAGAAACGATCTGGGCCACCAATCGCTTTATTATTTACGCCCTCTTCCCCCAATGTAATATCTCCATTCACCGTATGTGGGGGCTAAAGAATCAAAACACGGTCTTTGCCATAGGTAAGTCTATCCTCGACCGCAGCTCCAAGACCAATGTGGGTGAACTCTGCCTGCAATACAACGGGGGTGGCCATGAAGCGGCGGGAACCTGCCAAGTCGACAATGACGAAGCCGACAGTATCCTCAGCGGCCTGATAGAAACCATCAACCGCGATGGCTAGCCCCACTAACTCGAAGACCTAAGCATCATTAATCTCACACCTATCACGCTTAGGTTCTTCTCTAGCAGTGAGACAAGCGCTATATGGCCAAGGCGGGTTACCCCAAGCATGCTGTCTGGCTTACGCACATAATTATGCTTCCCCACTCAGCCTTGAGGTCTCTTACAACACAACCGATATCCAGCCATTCCAAGAGATAACCCTTACCAGGTCAAGCACAAAAGACCACGCAGCCAGTGGCTGAGTAGGCTTAAAACGCCGACATCAACCGTGCCACGAACGGTGCCATGCGGACTTGAGAGTAGGGTCAAAAAGAGCAAAGGTTATAAGATGAGCACTAACTGGGTTTAACCAGTGCGCTTTAGAAAAATCAAAATACTCCGTTTTAATAAAAAAAACAAAACCCTAACTCATTGATAAACAAGAAAAAAAAGACACCTAAGATAAATTACTTTTTTTCTTTTCTTGCCCTTGATTATCACCTGAGCAGTGGGGAAACTACGCCGCATGAACAAGCCAATCGACGACAAGAAATCAACCCAGCGCAAGCAGCCCACCCAAGCCCGCTCGCAGAAAATAGTGGATGCCATTGTCACGGCTGCGCAAAAAATACTGGCCGAAGAAGGCAGTCGTGCACTCAACACCAACTATGTAGCCGAAGTCGCGAACGTTAACATCGCCTCACTCTATCGCTGGTTTCCAAATAAAGAAGCCATCATCGAGAGCGCTTTTGAAGCCATGGTCAACGCAGAGATGGCGGAACTGCTGGACTTTATGAAGCAGCGAAACGACCTGACCGTGCAGCCCCACGTCATGACCATCGACAACATGCTGTCATTTATCATTGACCCGCAGATCATGCGTCAGCAGCGCTTTTTAAGCCTTCATGAAAGCTACTACAAAGAAAATATCGATAACCTCAACCTCGGCGAGCGAGGTGTTTTAGACACCAACGACACTTGGCTCGGCCTCTCAGAAAAGTGGCTCGCAGACATAATGCAAGAGCAGAGGCCGGACCTAACCGGTGAAGAAGCCAACTTTCGCGCCTTTATGGCCACTAGGGCAATTCAAGGAGCCTGCTTGTCCACGGTTACCTGTCGCCCAGAATTACTGGGTGAAAAACGCTTTCGAGATAGCCTGTTCACCATGGCCCATGGGCTTTTAAACCAATAACCTGATCCGCTGATTACCCCAAACATCACCCCGCTATCCAGAACCGGTCAACACTCGACGGACGCTGGAGTGCACCCCTAAGAAAATTCAAGCTAAACAGCATAACTATAAAAGAGAACACATCATGACCAAGCAAACGAGTAAGACCTTTAACCGGCCTGCGCTCTTTTCAGCTATTACAGCCGCCATAACGCTAAGCGCTGGCAGCCAGCTGCACGCCGATGGCCTAATGCTCGAAGAAATAGTGGTCACGGCGCAAAAGCGCTCGGAGAACCTTCAGGATGTAGCGGCGTCCATCGCCGCCATCGGCAGCGACACCCTTGACGACAACGCCATCACCAACTTCAAGGACATCACCAAGCTGGTGCCCGGTCTGGTGATGAAACAGAGCGGCGCCAACGACACCAGCATCAGCCTGCGCGGCATCAACTACGACCGCAAGTCGGCCCAAAGTTCAGCCGTGGACGTCTATTGGAACGGCGCAGCCTACCGCGCCAACTCCATGTTCACCTCTATGTTTGACGTCGAGCGCTTGGAAGTGCTGCGCGGCCCTCAGGGCACACTGCAGGGCAGAACCTCACCGGCCGGCGCGATCATCCTGCACACGACAAAACCAGGTTTTGATGATGTCGAGGGCCAGGTTAAGAGCTCCATCAGCGACGGCGGCGAGCAGATTGGTGAATTCGGTATCAATCTGCCGATTAATGACGAACTGGCTGTGCGTCTGGCGGGGGTTTACAACTCCAATGACGGTCAGGGCAACAAGAACTTCACCAGCGGCGAACAAGACAAGGGCGATGTCACGGGTGCCCGCATCAGTATCGCCTATGAACCAACCGACGACTTTGATGCTCTCGCCATTTTTGAGCGAGTCACCAGCAACACCAGCGATACCAGCCAGGTGGCCGGCTCAGGCAGCTACGGCATCATCAGCCTAGAAGACAAGATTGGCCTGAAGAACCGCCAGCACGAAGTGGATATGGAGACGGAAATCAGTGTATTGACGCTGAACTACCGCGGCTTGGAAAACCACGAGATCACCTCCATCTCTTCCTATAACTCACTCACTCTCAGTGAGTTGGATGACTTTGACCCAACCGGCGAATTGTACGAAACCACATTCGTATTTGACGTTGAAAACGATGCCAAGAACTTCTCCCAGGAACTGCGCATCGCCTCGACCGAAGAGCAGTGGTGGGAATACACCGTGGGTATCTACTACTCCAACCTCAACATCGCCGCAGACAACTATATTGACGACGCTGCATATTCCATCTCCACGGATATCACCAAGGAAGACTTCGGTTATTTCACCCACAACCGCATCGACCTAAGCGATGTATCTGAGCTGCAAATCGGCCTGCGCTACAACCGTTCACGCCGTGATAGCACCAACACCTTAGAAGTTCCTAGCATTTCATATGTTGCGGATCTTGGCAGTGATCATGACTACGTCGGCGATGGCTTCACCGGTCTCGTCAAGTATATCCACTATGTCACCGAAGACGTGATGGCCTACGCCTCTATGGACGTCAGCTACCGTCCCGGCGGCTCTAACATCAACCCACAAATCTTCCTGCCCTCACAACAATACGCCCTGAGCTTTAACGAGGAAGACACGCTGGCCTTCGAGTTAGGCTTCAAGTCGACGCTGCTGGATGGTCGCATGCAACTCAACGGCGCCTTCTACTACCAGCAGATGAACGAGTACCAGGACTACGTCAAAGAAATTCAGGTAGCCGCTAGCGCCAGCAATCCAACCGCAACCACCGCTGAGTCTTTGGTCGCCAACGCCGATGCCATCTCCATGGGTGCCGAGCTGGAAGCCACCGGCCTCATCACTGAAAACTGGCGTGCCGGCCTACTGCTCGCCTACAACGACTTTACCTTCGCCGATGGCGAGACAGGCTACTGCAATATCGAGGGTGCAGCATTGAGCGCCCATGGCACCTGGGTAAGCACCTGCGATATCAGCGGTCAGCGTGTCGGCGAGAACCCCAACTGGAATGCGTCGGTTAACAGCGACTACACACTGCCACTCGACGATGTCGATCTGTTCCTGCGCGGTAGCTACACCTTCACCGGTGCCAGCTTCGCCCCTAGCCTGCCCTCTAGCCAAAACAAAGCCGGCGCCCACGGCGTATTTGATGTCTTCGCCGGCGTGCGCAGCAAGGACAGCAACTGGGAAGCCAGCCTCTGGGCCAAGAACCTACTCGACAAGGTGGCGGAAACCGAGCAGTTAACCACGGAAAGCAACGGCTACCGCGAGGTTAAGACCATCGCCGAGCGCTCTGTCGGTGCCAGCTTGCGCTACAACTTTAGCCTGTAATCCAACCCCAGCTATAAAAGTAACCCGGTACCCGCGGAGATACGTCTTCGCGGGTACCGGGTTTTTATTTGTTCGGCTTTTATTTATTCAAGTAGCGACCTGCAGGGCCTGTCTGCTCGACATCTAACTTCTCGAAGCCCTTAGACACAACAGCCTTACTCACATCACGGACACTGCCGCAACAACCCCGTCAGCACGCCCTCTATTGAGCAAATAACACCGCCCCACTGGTAACCCGTCAGACCTGCTTGCGTCTCAACGCGAAACCAATCGTAGCCATCCAGAGACAGCTCGGTATTTTCTAAGAGAGTCACCGGTGTCTTAGCCGGCAAAACCGTTCGTGTAATGAAGTCCAGCCCAGGCCCCGAGCGCAGCCGCCCACCCAGTGAGTTCGCAAGCGCTGGCGTCGCCACACTTGTGCGTGTCTCTCGTGCTTGTAAATGACAGACCACGGCTTGCGCACCGTCATGTAATACCGCTGCATTGGCCAGGCCCACCAGTTCAAAGCCCTGCCCACTAAAGCTGAAACCCGTGACAGCGGGCGACCAAGATAGGCGTACCTCCTGATCCAAACTCAGCGTCATGTTAGAGGCCAGCTCAGCACCTGTTTTAGCGGTATTATGAAATACAATCGCTTCGAGCGAGCCCTGCTCGGTGGTAACAATATTCAGCTGGTAGGACGCGCCCAGACTGGCATCACAGAAAAATACTTGGGCATCCGAGAGGGGATCGATTTGCAGGTCACTGGCAAGACTTTGCCCACACGACATCAAGGTCGTTAACAACAATGGAGTCAGTAACTTATTCGAATCCGTGACCTCATTCATAGCGCAGCGCTTCAGCGGGTTCTATTTTTGCTGCACGCCAAGCCGGGAATAATGTGGCGCAAAAGCTCATACTCAGTGAGATCAACGCCACTAGGACAAAATCACTCCACCAAATCTCAACCGGTACATAACTCACTGGGTAGATATCCGAACTTAAAAATTGCATGCCCAGTAATGTCTCGATCCAACCAACCAACGACGGCGCGCCCCACGAGCCAAGCAAACCTAAAAGCAAACCTGAGCCTGTGCCCAGCGCACCTATCACACTGCCCTGCACTACGAACACCGCCATGATATTAGAGCGGCTCGCACCGAGGGTTTTCAAGATAGCGATGTCAGCCTGCTTATCGACCACGACCATCACCAATGTCGAGACAACATTAAATGCGGCAATCGCCACAATCAAAAACAGCAGCAAACCCACCAGATTTTTTGACATTTGAATTGCGTGAAATAAGTTGCCATGACTGCGAGTCCAGTCGCTGCCAAAGTAACCATAGGGCAACTCTCTTACCTTTTGGTAGATACGTTCCGGCACGGTAAACAGGTCGACACCTTTTACCCTCACCCCGCTGACTTTTCCTGGGTGTTGCGACAAGTCACTTGCATCGTTCAGACGCATCAACGCAAGACTGTGATCCAGTTCAGTGCCTGACTCAATTAAACCTAAAAGCCTTAGAGGTTTGAGCTTCGGTAATTCACGACCGCCACTGCTGGATGGCACCAAGAGCGTTAAGGTTTGACCAACGGAGACCTTCAGTTTTTTCGCTAAGCCAGAGCCTATAATAACCCCACCCTGCTCCTGCAAGCTTTGCAGGGCTTGTGAAGTAATAAACTCATCGATACGTGAAACCGTTTTCTCCTGAGCTACGTCAATACCATAGAGAGCAACTGGCTGTACCGCACGACGAAAGCTGAGCATGGCTTCGAGCGAGACAAAGGGCGCGCTGGCAACAAACGCATCGCCAGCGTTAATTTGATCGCTGAGAGCACGCCAGTCTTCTACGCCGTAACGGTGCTCGATTGTACCGTGAGGCATAATGCCAAGAATACGCTCGCGCAGCTCGCGCTCAAAGCCGTTCATAACCGACAGTACGGTTAGCAACAAACCAACACCCAAGGTTAAACCCAGGATAGAAATACCCGAGATAAACGACACCAACTGCGAACGGCGTTTGGCCCCTGCATAACGTAAACCCACAAACAACGCAAAGTGACTACTCATCAGCAGCCAACATCGCTAAGTCCAGCGTCAGCGAGCTCATCGGCGCTTGATGTACTCTGCGGTTTCAATTGGCCATCCTCGAGCTTGACCACCCGATCCATTGACGCGGCCAGCTGCTCGTCGTGTGTCACTATGACAAAGCTGGTATCGAGCGTATCGCTCAAGTGTTGCAACAACGTTAGTATCGACTCGGCGGTGTGCCGATCCAAGTTACCCGTTGGCTCGTCCATTAACACGCACGCAGGTTGATTCACCAGCGCCCGAGCAATGGCCACTCGCTGACGTTCACCACCGGATAATTCACCGGGCTTGTGCTCCATGCGGTGCCCTAACCCCACCTGCTCTAACAACTGTGCCGCCCGTGCATTTGCCAAGGGTCTAGCAATCCCAGCAATCATTTGTGGTAGGGCAACATTTTCCTGAGCGCTGAACTCCCCCAGCAAATGGTGAAATTGGTAAACAAAACCCAGGTGCTGATTGCGTAACTGGCCGCGTCGATTATCCCCCAAGGACGAGAACGCCTCGCCTAGAAGCTGTACCGAGCCATGACTGGGCTGGTCCAAGCCGCCCAATAAATTCAGTAACGTCGACTTGCCCGATCCAGACTGGCCGATAATCGCCAAGCGCTCACCACGAGCCAGACGTAAATTGACGCCGCTGAGTACCTCAACCGCGCTTGGCCCCTCATCATAGACCTTGCACAACTGTTGGCATTCCAAAGCCAAGAACTCACTGGCCATCGTCTGTTCATTCATTAATTCAGTCACGTTCATCCATACAGCGGTTATTTAATGGAGCAGTAAGCTACAGAGGTTCACGAGTAACCTTGTACTTGTATCGCCTATTATTCGTACCTCATATTACTCGTACCTCATATTACTCGTACCTCATATTACTCGTACCTAAGCGCCTCTGCTGGTTCAACCTGAGAGGCGCGATAGGCGGGATAGAGTGTCGACAGAAAACTCAACAGCAGGCCTACCAATATCACTACAAACACATCTGACCATTGTACATCCGCAGGTAGCTGACTGATAAAATACACATTCGGGTCAAACAACAAAATACCGGTGAGTGATTCCCACAAGGCAACAAGCCCGCCAATGTAGCTGGCGACAGCGACTCCCACTAAAGCGCCTATGGCTACCCCTGTTGCACCGATTGTAAACCCCTGAACAACAAAGACGTTCATGATTTGGTGACGGGTAAAACCCAGCGTCCGAAGCACGGCTATGTCCGTACGCTTGTCCGCAACCATCAATACCAAGCTGGAAATAATATTAAAAGCGGCCACCGCGATTACCACCATTAACAGCAAAGAGACCACGGTTTTCTCCATTTTCACCGCCGCAAATAAACTGCCTTGAGTCTGTGACCAATCCTTACCTGTTACCTGCGTCAAATGCTGAGTAACGCTCCTGCTCAATTTTTTATTGAGGCTGTCCACCACCTGTGCCGCTTTATACATATCCGTGGTTTGTATTGATACACCACTGACTCCTGCCCCTAAGCGCAGCAGTTTTTGTGCATCGGTGAGGTGCAGCAAGAGCAAATTCTGGTCAACCTGAGCCCCCACCTCGAAGACACCGACCAGCGTAAAGCGTTTCATGCGTGGGAAAATACCCGCGGGTGTGACATTCAGCTGTGGCAGGGTCAGGTTTATCTTATCGCCCGTGGTGACACCAAGGGCACGCGCCAACAAAC
>Ga0209081_1000546_pt1 | contig 22753 bp, 15 predicted proteins | sample GOMGulsemesocosm_4_FD_184636 | JGI IMG/M metagenome (GOLD analysis project Ga0209081, IMG submission 184636) | Methane-oxidizing microbial communities from mesocosms in the Gulf of Mexico - GOM15B Gulf of Mexico (SPAdes) (version 2) | ecosystem: Environmental > Aquatic > Marine > Cold seeps... | reverse complement strand
ATTCTTTTAAAATTTCTGGCGGTATTTTATTGATGATGATGGCGATTTCTATGCTCCATGGAAAAATGAGTGAAACTTCTCAGACTGAACAGGAATTGCAGGAAGGGGAGGTTAAGGAATCTATTGCTGTCGTGCCTTTATCTATCCCTTTATTGGCGGGGCCCGGGGTGGTTAGTGCTGTAATATTGTATGCTCATAGAGGGAATGATATGAGTCATTATTTGATGATGGTGTTGATTATTGTTCTAGTGGTGCTGGTTTTATGGGGTGTACTCGCCAGTGTGCCGTGGATAAGTAAACATATTAGCCGTACCGGAATTAACGTTTTCACGCGTCTGATGGGATTGATTATCGCAGCATTAGCTGTTGAATTTATTGCTAATGGTTTGAAGGGGATATTTCCGGTATTGGCAACGGGTTTGTAATGAGTAGAAATGTAGCTTGAACGCTACGGTTGATTTTTATTCGTAGGTCAAAATTGTCCTGAATGCTTTACTGCGAAATAAACTGAGTTTCCAGAAAGCGATTACATAAACTGGCCACTGTTTCTTGTTCATGCAGAATTAAATCAACAAAAGCTTGTGCTGCGGGTGATAAGCGTTTGCTTTCGTGATGAACTAAATACCAGCTACGCATGAGCGGAAAGCCCTGTATATCCAGCTCAACTAGGTTATGGGTGGCTAATTCCAGCGTAATGCTGTGGCGTGAAAGAACCGAAATGCCGAGATCCGCCATCACCGCTTGTTTAATAGTTTCACTACTGCCCAGTACCATACTGGGTGATAATTTTACCTGCTTGGAGAGTAAGAAGTCTTCGAAAGCCTTGCGTGTGCCAGAGCCCTGTTCACGAAAAATAAAGTCATAGTTAAGTAACTCACTTAAAGGAATATTTTTTTGTGTAGCTAAAGGGTGAGTGGGGCTTGCTGTGATAACAATTGGGTTATCAATAATGGGATAACAAGTTAACGGTAAATCTTCGGGTACTAATCCCATAATCACTAAATCAATGTCATTATTTTTTAAGCGTTGGATAATTTGACTGCGATTAACCACGTCCAGAAACAAGCTGACCTTCGGGTAGAGCTTATGAAAAGCACCTAACAAGTGGGGGGTGAAATATTTTGCACTGGTTACGGCGGCAAGGTAAAAGTCTCCTTCTAAGTGGCCTTTCATCGCGCTCAACTTCATATCCATATTATCGATTCGGGAAAAAATATCTATACAGAATGTGCTGAACTCTTTCCCCGCTGAAGTTAGAAAAACCTGTTTCCCTATTTTTTCAAAGAGGGGTAAACCAAGGTTGTCCTCTAACTGTTTGATTTGAATGCTGACAGCTGGCTGAGTTAGGTTTAACTTATTTGCTGCGATTGAATAGCTTTTAAAACAAGCGACTTGTTGGAATATTTTTAGCTGGTGTAATGTGGCGCGCATAAGGGTGAACTATAAAGAAAAGTTTATGCTATAGATTATATATGTTAATTATCTTTAATGAATATTATCAGATAATATCTCTTTTTAAGGCGAAAGCAATCGATACGCCTGAAAACAATGAATGCCATAGCGTGCATTTTTTACTTAGTACCGAGGGTCAATATTATGTTAACCAAGATACTTATAGCGAATCGCGGTGAAATTGCGGTACGCATTATCAGGGCGTGCCGAGAGCTAGACATACGCTCAGTAGCGGTGTATTCAGAGGCTGATCGTCATGCTTTGCATGTTAAAAAAGCAGATGAAGCCTATTGCATCGGCGAAGACCCGCTTGCTGGCTATCTGAACCCCCAGCAGTTAGTCAATATTGCTAAATCAGTGGGTTGCGATGGCTTACATCCAGGTTATGGTTTTTTATCAGAAAATGCCTTGTTAGCGGAAATTTGCGCGCAACAAGGTATCGCCTTTGTTGGTCCTAGTGCTGAAGTGATTAACAAAATGGGCGATAAAACTGAGGCTCGTAAAAGTATGACCGCTGCAGGTGTTCCGGTCACTCCGGGTACAGATGGCAATTTGTTTGGGTTGGATGATGCACTCATTAAAGCCAGTGAAATTGGTTATCCTATTATGTTAAAAGCGACCTCAGGCGGTGGTGGCCGAGGTATTCGACGTTGTGACAATGAACCTGAGTTACGCCAGAATTATGACCGGGTAATTTCTGAAGCCACAAAAGCCTTCGGTCGTGCTGATGTGTTTATGGAAAAATGCGTGGTTAATCCACGACATATTGAAGTACAAATATTAGGCGATAGTTTTGGCGATGCCATTCATCTTTATGAGCGTGATTGCTCTATTCAGCGCCGCAATCAAAAGCTGATTGAAATTGCCCCCTCACCACAACTCACCCAAAATCAGCGTGAATATATTGGCGATTTAGCGGTTAAAGCTGCGAAGGCGGTAGGTTACCAAAATGCTGGCACAGTAGAGTTTCTGTTAGATAGTGATGATAGTTTTTATTTTATGGAAATGAATACTCGCGTTCAGGTTGAGCATACCATTACTGAAGAAATTACCGGCGTGGATATCGTGCAGGAGCAATTACGCATCGCTTCGGGTCTGCCTTTGAGTATTAAGCAAGAAGACGTGCATATCAATGGTTTTGCTATGCAATTTCGGATTAATGCTGAAGACCCACAAAATAACTTTCTACCCAGTTTTGGGCGCATCAGTCGTTATTATGCGCCAGGTGGTCCTGGTGTGCGTACCGATACCTCTATTTATACGGGCTATACCTTGCCTCCGCACTATGATTCCTTATGCGCTAAGCTGGTGGTTTGGGCTCAGGATTGGCCGCGTGTTATCGCTCGAGGGCAAAGAGCCTTGGACGATATGCGCCTGTCTGGAATTAAAACCACCATTCCTTATTATCATGAAATTTTAAACTCGGAAGATTTTAAGAGCGCCGGCTTTAATACTTCGTTTGTCGATTCACATCCAGAACTAACCCATTACTCCTTGAAGCGTGACCCAGAAGAATTGGCCACTGCTATCGCTGCTGCTATCGCAGTTCACTCAGGTTTTTAGGAAATTATTATGAGCATACAAAATATACCAACCAAAGGCCCCATTTATTTTACCGACGTGGTGTTGCGCGACGGTCATCAATCTTTAATTGCCACGCGCTTACGTACTGAAGATATGTTGCCGATTTGCGAAAAGCTGGATCGCGCGGGTTACTGGTCACTAGAAGTATGGGGTGGCGCAACATTTGATGCCTGCTTGCGCTTTTTAAAAGAAGATCCATGGGAGCGTTTACGTCAATTACGTGAAGCTTTGCCTAATACGCGCTTACAAATGTTGTTACGTGGTCAGAATTTGCTAGGCTACCGGCATTATGCTGATGATGTCGTTGACGCTTTTATCGATAAAAGTGCGGCAAATGGCATTGATGTGTTTCGTCTGTTTGATGCGCTAAATGATGAGCGTAATTTAATTACAGCAGTGAATGCTGTTAAACGTAACGAGAAACATGCGCAAGGCACTCTATGTTATACGGTCAGCCCCGTACACACCTTGGACAGCTTTGTAGAATTAGCGGTCAAGCTGGAAGATATGGGTTGTGATAGTCTTGCTATCAAAGATATGGCGGGATTATTAACTCCATTTTCAGCCGAACAATTGGTCAGTCGCCTTAAAGAGCGGGTAGACTTGCCTTTATTTTTACATTCTCATTCAACCTCGGGCATGTCGGCCATGTGCCAGCTAAAAGCGGTCGAAGCTGGTTGTCAGCATATTGATACCGCGATTTCTAGTTTTGCGGGTGGCACGAGCCATCCACCGACAGAAACTATGGCTGTGGCTTTACGCGAAGCAGGGTATGAAGTCGGTTTGGATATGGCTTTATTAAAAGAAATTGCTGACTACTTTAAAGAAGTGCGTAAAAAATATCACCAGTTTGAGAGCGCTTATTCAGGTGTCGATACTGACGTGTTATTAAGCCAAGTTCCGGGTGGCATGATGTCTAATCTTGCTAATCAGTTAAAAGAGCAGGGTGCTTTAGAATGTATTAATGAAGTGTTTGCAGAAATCCCTAAAGTACGTAAAGACTTGGGTTATCCACCTTTAGTTACACCAACCTCGCAAATTGTCGGTACTCAGGCGGTACTTAATGTGGTCACTGGCGAACGTTATAAAAGTATTACCAATGAAGTTAAACGTTATCTTCAAGGGGGTTATGGGCGTGCGCCTGGAAATGTTGATGCTGCCTTACGCAAGCAGGCGATAGGCAATGAATCTGTAATTGATGTGCGCCCAGCGGACTTGATCAAAGATGAAATGGTCAGTTTACGTAAGGACGCGGCAGGGTTTGCTAAAAATGAAGAAGATGTGTTGATTTATGCCATGTTCCCCGATATAGGGCAAACCTATTTAGAGCAACGTGAGGCAGGGACATTAGTTCCCGAAGTGCTGCAGGCAGTCGGTCAGGCAACAGCCAGTGCCGCAACACCATTGGCTACTGAGTTTAATATCAGCCTACATGGTGAAACCTATAATATTCAGTTAACAGGTGCTGGCCCGCACGAGGAAAGTCAGCGCCATTTGTATTTAACGGTTGATGGCATGCCTGAAGAGGTCTTGTTACAATCTTTGAATGAATACTCGGGGAAAAATGAATCTGGACGGCCTGCGAGTAGAGGTCCGGGCGATATTAGCACCTCGATGCCAGGTAATGTGGTTGAGGTGATGGTTAATGAAGACGATCAGGTCACGATTGGCGATACTTTGTTTATCATTGAAGCGATGAAAATGGAAACTGAAATCAAAGCTCAGGTAGCAGGTCGTGTGTCTAATATTCATATCAAAAAAGGCGACCGGGTTACGCCAGGGGAAGCTTTGATCCAAATTTCAATGTAACGGAGCTTTGTAGGGCGGACTGAGGTCCGCCCTACGGAGTCAAAGCGTTTTCTTCAGTTGGTCGCCGATTTTTATAAAGTAGATAGGTTCGTGCTTTATTGTATCGAAGTCGTTCTAAGTACATATGCATAATTATTTTAACATTTATATGTTGCGTGTTTACGTAGGATGGGTAGAGCGTCTTTTTGCGAAACCCATCATTCTGCACAAGGTTGATGGGTTTCATTGCATGCCTAAAAAGCAGGCATTCCACTCTACCCATCCTACAGAAATGTTTAATTAATTTTTATTAGGTACTTAAGTCTTATTGATACTGGAAAACACTAAATCCTCCAGAAAAGAAACAATTTCCAATTCATCTTTATGTACGCCGAAATCAGTCAATGAAGGCAAATTGTGCATAAAAAAATTCTGAAAATGTGCCATTTCAATAATCGTAGAGGCTAAGGATTTTGGGTATTTGTAATTCGGATTACATTCTAAAATTATACTGCCGATAACAGCGCAAAGGTCTTTATAAGGCTTAAATAACTGGTTCTTGTTATCTTGGGATACATTTCTGGTCAAATAAGTTTTTGAGCTTTCAGTAATAATAATCTGGTGTAGACAGCTCTCATCAATATGGTCAGTTCTGGTGTCATCCTGTACGGTGCTTGCTAATAACTTAATCACCATTTTGAGTTTAATACTGGGATCTTCAATATTTTGAGTATGAAAGCTAACTTGGTACTCTAGCCAGCTCCAATACCAGGCCGTCAGATATATTAGTAACTTGTGCTTATTCTCGAAATATCGATAAATACCCGCCTCAGTAGAGCCCATTTCTTTTGCCAGCTTTCTAAAAGTGAAATCTTCAAAACCGTTTTTATGGATTAATTGAATGCTGTGCAAGATGATCTTTCTACCCAGCTCCGATTGCTCTGGGTCTCTGAGAAATAATTTCTCATTCATTTTAATGTGTAATTGTATTTCCATCACGTTACCTAGTTTGGCTTTATTCTAAAAGATTTAAGTTAATGCCTTAAGAGCAAAGCTGCGGCCAAAATTTTTGTAAAAAAACATATCAAGTGCTTTACAATCTTTAATGATAGTATTACTATCTTTTATAAATAGTATTGCTATTTTATGTGAGTCTAAACCAACTGCTTGGAGAAGTAAAAATGTTTAAACAAATTAAAAATGACTTGCCTGCCAGTATTGTGGTGTTTTTTGTGGCACTTCCGCTATGTCTTGGCATTGCTTTGGCATCGGGCGCACCGTTGTTTTCTGGGATTATTGCGGGAATTGTCGGTGGCATCCTCGTAGGGGCTGTCAGCAGCTCACCGCTTGGTGTGAGTGGCCCAGCAGCAGGTTTGGCTGTGATTGTGTTTTCCGCTATTACAAGCTTGGGGTCTTGGTCTGTATTTTTATTAGCGGTGGTTTTAGCAGGGGTGATTCAACTGGTTATGGGCTTTGCAAAAGCGGGCTTTATTGCCTATTTCTTTCCTTCTTCGGTCATTAAAGGGATGTTAACGGGCATAGGCTTATTAATTATTTTAAAGCAGGTACCCCATGCTTTAGGCTATGACAAAGATATGGAAGGTGATTTTGAATTTTTTCAACCCGATGGCGAAAACACCTTTTCTTCTATCGCCAGTGCACTGGAAGTCTTCTCAGAGGGTGCGGTCTTAATCTCAGTACTGTCTTTAATCATTCTTATTTTTTGGGATACGGTGTTGACCAAAAAACATAAAATTTTTCAACTGATACAAGGTCCAATCGTGGTTGTGGTGTTAGGTATTATTATGAGCACAGCTTATCAGGCTGGGTTATTGCCTTTTAGTTTAGATACAGATCAGCTTGTGCGCCTTCCCGTGCCAGACAGTTTAGCCAGTTTTTTCAATCAGTTTACTTTTCCTGATTTTTCCGCCATTACTAATGTTGAGGTCTGGAAGATTGCGGTCGTTATGGCAATTGTCGCCAGTTTAGAAACATTATTATGTGTTGAAGCAACCGATAAACTTGACCCTGATAAAAGAGTTACTCCTACGAATAGGGAGTTAAAAGCACAAGGTGTAGGCAACATCGTTTCAGGTTTGATTGGCGGTTTACCGGTTACTCAGGTGATTGTGCGTAGTTCGGCTAATATTGCCTTTGGCGGTAAAACCAAGTTATCCGCAATACTTCATGGGCTATTTTTATTAATTAGCGCGGTTAGCATTGCTGGCTTATTGAATCAAATTCCGTTGGCTAGTTTGGCGGCTATTTTACTGATAGTGGGTTATAAGTTAGCGAAACCGGCACTATTTAAGCAAATGTATAGACTAGGGTGGGAGCAATTCGCGCCTTTTACCGCGACGGTTATCGGTATTTTAGCAACCGATTTATTGCTCGGGATCTCAATTGGCATGGCTTTTGGTATTTTCTTCACTTTACACCACAGTTACCGAAATTCGCATTATATGAAAAATGTGATTAGCTCAGAAAATGGACAGGAGGTTCATCATCTTGTTTTGGCTGAAGAGGTGTCTTTTATCAATAAGGCTGGGATTTTAAGAACCTTAAATGAAATCCCTAATAATTCAAAAGTCATTATTGATTGCACCTATTCAAAATCCATTGCTTACGATGTTGTTGAGATCATAAAAAATTATGAGAGCAATGCCAAAACCAAAAATATTACGGTTGAAAAGATCAATTTTATAGAGCCGACGTCGGCATAAACCCTTTAATGCTTAAGCAGAATACAGGAAAGAAAAATGAAAACATTAACTCAAGAAATGCAGGCTGCCATTACCCCGAAAATGGCTTTAGAATTGTTAAAAGAAGGTAATAAGCGTTTTATTAACAACATGAAGGTCAACCGTAATTTGTTGCAGCAGGCCAATGAAACCTCAGATGGGCAGCATCCCTTTGCTGTTATTCTAAGCTGTATCGATTCGCGCACATCCGCAGAGTTGATTTTTGACCAAGGCTTAGGCGATGTTTTTAGTGTACGCATCGCCGGAAATATTATTAATGAAGATATTTTAGGCAGCATGGAATTTGGCTGTAAAGTCGCTGGCTCTAAAATCATCGTGGTCTTAGGGCATACTAAATGCGGCGCAGTGAAAGGGGCTTGCGACCATGTAGAAATGGGTAATTTGACTGCCTTGTTAAGTAAATTACAGCCTGCGGTTTATGATGAAAAAACAGTCACTGAAAATCGTACTTCAAGCAATGAAGGATTTGTAGAAAAAGTGTCTGAGATTAATATTAAACGCACCGTCCATGCCATTATGGAGCGTAGCCCGATTCTAAAGGAAATGATTGAAAGGGGAGAGTGTGGCATTATTGGTGGCAATCATAATATCACTACCGGTGAGGTTAGTTTTTATGATGATACTTTAATAATTAATTGATATTACGTACGTCATCTTGACGGAAGCAGAGAGCTTGTTTCTTATGGTCACATGAATAGTCAAGATTCCTTCTAAATCGAACGGCTAATTATATGCGCTCTTATATTGCTAATAAGCACACCACGATGAATAAAAAGATAAGTAGCTGGGTATTTTTAAATATATTACTGTTATTTCCTATGTCTGTATTAAGTGCTGAAGTTAGTTCGCATAGATTGGATTTAACCACGCATTTATCTGGTTATTTGGTGCTATTTATCTTTATGATTGCTTATACTTTAGTGATCTTTGAAGAAAAACTGCATTTACAAAAATCCAAGCCTGTTTTAGTCGCAGCCGGGGTTATCTGGGCGATTATTGCCTATGTTTATAAAATGCATGGCCTAAATGATCTTGCAAGACAGGCACTGGAACACAATTTTCTAGAATATACCGAACTGTTCTTTTTTCTATTGGTTGCAATGACTTATATCAGCGCGATGATAGAGCGAGGGGTGTTTGATGCACTGCATTTTACTCTGGTTTCAAGGAACTACAGCTATAGACAGGTTTTTTGGATTACGGGTATTGTGGCGTTTTTAATTTCACCAGTTGCCGATAATCTGACCACTGCTTTGATTATGTGTACGGTGATTTTAACAATCGGTGTCGCTAAACCTGAATTTATCGCGATTGCTTGTGTCAATGTTGTAGTTGCTGCAAATGCTGGTGGGGCTTTTAGTCCTTTTGGCGATATTACGACACTGATGGTCTGGCAAAAAGGCATTTTAGAATTTACGACTTTCTTCAAGCTATTTATCCCATCTGTGCTGAATTTTGTCATACCTGCCACGATTATGTATTTCTACTTGCCTAAAGATAGCCCAGCGTTGCCAAAGGAAGTGAGTGCAGGCATCAAGCATGGCGGATTATTTATTGTTCTGCTATTTTTAGCGACCATTGCGACTTCCATATTTTTCCATCAATTCCTACATTTGCCACCGGCTATCGGTATGTTAATGGGCTTGGGTTATTTAAAGCTCTTTGGTTATTACTTGCGTACTAAGTTCAGGCGTGAGCGCTCAGCGTTTGACATGATTCCTGGTGCAGAAGGTACGGGCAGTGCATTCGATGTTTTCAGTCACATAGCCAAATCAGAGTGGGATACCTTATTTTTCTTTTATGGCATTATTATGTCCGTGGGTGGTTTGGGGTTTATGGGGTATTTGTCTTTAACCTCCGAATTTATGTATGATGAATTAGGTGCTACGACTGCTAATATACTGGTCGGGGTTGCATCAGCTCTTATTGATAATATTCCGGTTATGTTTGCGGTATTAACCATGCACCCCGATATGTCAGAAACGCAATGGCTGTTAGTGACGCTAACAGCCGGAACAGGCGGCAGTTTGTTGTCGATTGGCTCAGCTGCGGGCGTTGCGTTAATGGGACAGGCAAAAGGATTTTATACCTTCTCCAGTCATTTGAAGTGGATGCCAGCGATTGCGTTGGGTTATATTGTTAGTATCTACGCGCACTTATTGATTAATTAATGAGTTATTAGCTTTATGCGATAGTCTGAATAATGAAATCTACATAAGGAGACTTAAATGGACATTGCTTTTAGTGATATTTTTACCGAAATAGCGGCCTTATTATTTTTAGCAGCTATTTTTGGGGCGATTGGTTTGCGCTTAAAGCAGCCGCTTATTGTTTCCTTTATTGCCTTGGGTATTTTTGTTGGTCCATCGGGTATGGAATTAGTCAGCGCTAACGATCAGATTGATTTATTAGCCAAGTTGGGTATTGCTTTATTGCTGTTTGTCGTAGGGCTGAAACTGGATATGCATATTATCCGAACTATGGGACCGGTAGCATTGGCAACTGGTTTAGGGCAGGTGTTTTTTACTTCGGTGTTTGGATATTTGATTGCACTTACCTTGGGCATGCCAGCAGTAGGTGCTATCTATATCGGCGCTGCATTAGCCTTTTCCAGTACTATTATTATCGTCAAGCTGTTATCCGATAAACGAGAAATGAATGCTTTGCACGGCCAGATTGCACTGGGTTTTTTGATTGTGCAGGATATAGTGGTTGTGCTGGTGATGATTGGTCTGACGGCTTTTGGTCAGGGTGGAGATGTTGAGTCCCTACAAAATGAAGCATTGAAAGTCTTGGTTAATGGCACAGGGCTGTTATTCGCTATGATACTGTTAATGCGCTATGTACTACCTTATGTCCTGCGTTTATTGGCAAAATCACAAGAGCTATTATTACTGTTTGCGATTGCCTGGGCGGTATCTCTAGCGACTATCGGTGTAATGCTCGGTTTCAGCAAAGAAGTAGGGGCGTTTTTAGCTGGGGTTTCGATAGCCTCTTCGCCTTATAAAGATCTGATTGCGGCGCGTATGGTGGGATTGCGTGATTTTCTATTATTGTTTTTCTTTATCGATCTAGGTGCACAGATGGATTTGTCCATGATTGGACTACAATTAACTCCCGCACTCATTTTCTCTGCGTTTGTTTTAGTGGGTAATCCCATAATAGTGATGTCGATCATGGGCTTTTTAGGCTACCGAAAACGTACAGGGTTTCTAGCAGGGTTAGCCGTTGCTCAGATCAGTGAGTTTTCTTTAATCTTAGGCGCATTAGGTGTTATGTTAGAGCATATTGCACCGCAAATACTCGGTGTGATTACTTTGGTAGCTGTGACTACGATCAGTATTTCGACTTATATGATCATTTATTCGCATCAATTGTATGAGAAGTTAGCCCCTTGGTTGAGCATTTTTGAGCGCACAATTCCCCATAGAGAACAACAAACAGACGAGGTAGGAATGGATTCTTCTGCTGATGTTATCCTTTTTGGTTTGGGCAGGTTTGGTACTGGCATCGCTAAAATTTTAAGAGCGAATAATTATCAGGTGCAAAGCATCGACTTTAACCCTGACTTAGTTCACAACGGCGATAGCACAGCTCAGCCAGTTCATTATGGCGATGCCGAGGATCCTGAGTTTATCAGTGCATTGCCATTAGCCCCTGTAAAGTGGATTATTTGCACGGTAGACGATCCTCATGTGAGTTTATCTTTATTGCATGGTTTAAATGATATTGATTTTCAAGGAAAAATAGTGGTAACAGCTCATAACCATACAATTGCGAAAAAACTAAAGAAAGCAGGTGCCGATTTGGTCTTAATACCTTATGAAGATGCAGGCAAAGGGGCAGCTGCGCAAATTATGGAGATGTCCGAGGCCGAGCACTACTAATCTGCCAGAACAGGAATCTGAGGGGGCAGGATTAATAACTCTACCCCTTTGATCACAGATATACACTCATGGCTTTAATTTAGTATATGTACTGCTCATCACGGGGTAAAGTGGCATTGCCAGGTGATGGGAAAGGTTATTGCTGTTTAAACCCATTCAATAGATCTATTGGAAATACGATAGTGGAAGACTTGTCGCCTGCAATGTCAGTTAAGGTCTGCATATACCTTAGCTGAATCGCCCCAGGTTGTTCTGCTAATACTTTTGCTGCCTGCATCAATTTTTCGGCAGCCTGCAATTCCCCTTCAGCATGAATTACTTTGGCGCGTCGGGTTCGCTCGGCTTCTGCCTGTTTGGCAATAGCTTTGACCATTCGTTCATCCAGGTCCACGTGTTTGATTTCGACATTCGCTACCTTAATCCCCCAAGCATCGGTTTGCTCATCAAGACTGGTTTGTATATCAATATTCAGGCGCTCACGTTCGGCTAACATTTCATCTAATTCATGTTGCCCCAGTACCGAGCGTAAAGTTGTTTGCGCTAATTGGCTGGTGGCATCATAAAAATTTTCTACTTGTATAATCGCTTTTTCCGGATCTATAACGCGAAAATAAACGACGGCATTGACCTTAATGGAAACATTATCTCGAGAAATAACATCCTGAGTCGGCACGTCCATCACAATAGTACGTAAATCAACGCGTACCATTTGTTGAATTAAAGGGATAACAATGATGAATCCGGGTCCTTTTACTTTGTAAAAACGCCCCAGCATAAAGATAACACCACGCTCATATTCTCTGAGAATTCTGAACGCACTAATCAATAATAACAATAAAATGCCGATAGAAATGAAACCGAAATTTACAAACATCACTTATTCTCCTGTTTTTTGATGGGTACAACCTGTAAAAGCAGCCCAGTAATGGCGGTTACTCTCACTTTTTCATTTTTTCGCAAAGGCTGGTCACTTATGGCCTGCCAGTTTTCACTATGAATATGAATCATCCCTTTTTCGGTAAAATCATCCAGCACAACACCGATACAATCTAGCATCTGTTCTTGACCACTAACAACTGGGTTATGTCTTGCTTTTAAAATGAAACCCAGTGTAATAATAAAAAATGCTGCGCTACTCAAAGCAAAACCGGCAATGAGTTCAGTATCTATACCAAAGCTTGGCACATCAGTATCCATTAATATCACTGAGCCAATCACAAAGGCCGCTACGCCGCCTAAGCCGAGTATGCCGAAGCTGGGCATAAAGGCTTCGACTATCATTAGGGCAACGCCAAATAGAATAAGCCCCATACCGGCATAATTCACAGGCAATAGCTGCAAGGCATATAAAGCTAATAAAAAGCAAATTCCACCGACAGTACCGGGAACAATGCTCCCTGGGTGAGAGAATTCTAATATCAAACCATAAATCCCGACCATTAATAAAATATAGGCCATGCTGGGGTTGGTAATAACCGCTAAAAACTGACTGCGCCAATCTGGTTTGATACTTTGTATTTCAATATCCTCAGTATTTAATATCAGCTCTTTACCGGCAACATTAATTTTCCTACCTTGCAGTTGTTTAAATAAGTTGCTTACATCGGGGGCAATTATATCAATGACATTCAGTTTTAATGCTTCTGTTGCAGAAAGGCTGGCTGCATTACGTACGGCAAGTTCTGCCCACTGTTCATTTCTACCATGTATTTTTGCTAAACCGCGAATATAAGCAGCAGCATCATTAACCATTTTATGAGCCATAGGGTCGGGTTTTGCTTTGCTTTGCTCGCCCTTAGCTTTATCGTCACCAAGATTTCCGAAACCATCTATTTGTACAGGAGTAGCCGCGCCTAGGTTAGTTGCTGGAGCCATCGCGGCAATATGGCTGGCATAAAGTATATAAGTTCCCGCACTGGCTGCTCTTGCACCACTGGGTGATACATAGCTGATGACAGGGAAGGGTGAGGCAATGATTTGCTTAATAATCTGGCGCATGGAAATGTCCAGGCCACCCGGTGTATCCATGATAATAAGGACTGCTATCGCTTGGCTATCAATCGCTTTTTGCAGGTTGCGGATTATATAGTCTGCTGTTGCAGGGCCTATAACACCCTTAATTTCCAGTTGTATAATTAATGATGAATTGGAAGGTAGCTTAGTTTCATCCTCGGCATCAACCGTGCTTATAAGCGTTAACAAAAACAGCAAAATAAACCGAATATTCCGTGCTATAAACATATTGCTTTACCCCCATTATTTTTATAGGTTTTTTCAGTGTACGCTTTAAGATAGTAGACAGCAATCGATAAAAACCACTCGATTTTGATATAACTGATACTAGAATCCTCTACCGATTAAAAATAAAATCAAGGGCATATTGATAAAAAGAATAAGCTCAGCATAGGAAAATTTTTCTTAAAATGGACATTAGCTGAGTAGGTAAAATTGTATATAAAAAACTATCATATTCCGGCAAAATAGCTAACTCAAGGTGGTTAAGGTTTATCATACTGAAATGAAGACTCAATTATTGGAGTATATAAAGCAATGCTATGGCTTACTGACATAAATAATCTTTCTATCACGTTTTATCAGTGGCTATCTCTACCCTACGTTTGGCCGTGGCTGGTTATATTGATAGCGATATTATTAGGCATTACTTCCGCATGGATCACTTGGCAACTGTTGCAAAGGCAGCAAGAGCCTAAGCTTGAAATGCAGGCATCAGCCGATAAAATTGCTTGGCACAGTTTGAGTGTTGAGCAGGTGCTGGATAAATTGCAGGTTTCTATTCACGGGCTTGCGCAAGCAGAGATTAGTAAGCGTCAACAGTGGTATGGACTTAACCAGTTACCGGAAATAAAGCCGCGCAGTGCTTTTTTGCGTTTTTTCAGTCAATTTCATAATTTGATTATTTATGTATTGCTGCTTACTGTGCTCGTTACCTTGGTGCTAGGGCATCTAGTCGATAGCGGCGTGATTCTCGGTGTGGTGATTATTAATGCGTTGATTGGCTTTATTCAGGAAGGTAAAGCAGAAGATGCATTGCAAGTGATTCGTAATATGCTATCACTGCAAGCTTCGGTATTGCGTGATGGTAAACAGCTTGCTATTTCTGCTGAGCAGCTAGTACCAGGGGATATTGTGGCCCTACAATCCGGAGATAAAGTTCCGGCTGATTTACGCTTATTAAAATGTAAAAATTTCCGTGTGCAGGAAGCGGTATTAACCGGTGAATCCTTACCTGTGGAAAAGCAGATTGACCCAGTGGCACAAAATTCAGAGCTGGGTGATCGTTTATCGATGGCATATTCAGGCACTTTAGTCAGCAGTGGGCAGGCAACAGGTCTGGTTATTGCAACGGGCATTAATACTGAAATCGGTCTGATTAGCGCGTTGGTCTCTAAAGTAGAAACCTTAGTCACCCCCTTGCTTAAACAAGTCGCTCAATTTAGTCGCTGGTTGACAAGTTCGATATTAGTCTTGGCAACAGCCACGTTTTTCTTTGGTCATTATTATCGCGGCTATGATTTTACGGAAATGTTTATGGCCGCTGTGGGCCTGGCCATTGCCGCTATACCGGAAGGTTTACCGGCGATTATGTCTATTACCTTGGCAATTGGTGTTCAGCGTATGGCCAAGCGCCATGCCATTATTCGCCGGTTGCCAGCAGTGGAGACCTTAGGTTCGGTAACGGTGATTTGTTCTGATAAGACCGGCACGCTGACCTGTAACGAAATGACGGTAACTTCGGTATTGAGTGTTGATTGCCTGTATAGCATCGGTGGTATCGGATATAACCCACACGGCAATTTTCAGCTGGAACAGCAGGCAATTAATCCCGACGAATATCCGATTCTAGCTGAATTAGCACGTGCCGCGTTGCTGTGTAACGATGCGGCTTTGTACGAAAAGCACGGCAACTGGTTGTTACATGGCGACCCTACTGAAGGCGCTTTATTGGCAATGGCGTTGAAAGCGGGTTTGGAGGTTCATCTGGAACAAGAAAAATGGCCGCGCACCGATGTCATTCCCTTTGAATCAGAACACCGTTTTATGGCGACTTTGCATCATGATCATGCTGGGCATGGCTTTACCTATGTCAAAGGTGCGCCGGAAAGATTATTGGAAATGTGTACTAAACAGCGTAACGGTGGCGAAGATAGCTTACTGAACCGTAATTATTGGTTAGAGCAAATGCAGTTGATGGCACAAAAAGGCCAGCGACTTTTAGCTATTGCGATAAAAACGGACGGTAATCAACAGCGTAATTTGACCTTTTCTGACCTAGAAACTGGGCTGACTTTATTGGGCATAGTTGGCATGATTGATCCACCACGATCCGAGGCTATTGTCGCTGTGCAGCAATGCCAAGTGGCAGGTATAGAAGTCAAAATGATTACCGGTGATCATGCTGATACGGCAGCTGCTATTGGTGCACAATTGGGCTTAATAGCCCAAGGGGATGCGGTGTTATCTGGGCATGAAATTGGAGCTTTATCGGATCAAGAATTACAGCAAGCTGTGAGTAAAATTAATATTTTTGCCCGTTCCAGTCCAGAGCATAAATTGCGCTTGGTTAAAGCAATGCAAGCAAACGGCGATATTGTCGCGATGACAGGTGATGGCGTGAACGATGCACCGGCTTTAAAGCGTGCTGATGTCGGTACGGCAATGGGGGGAAAAGGCACCGAAGCGGCGAAAGAAGCCGCGGAAATGGTCTTGGCGGATGATAATTTTGCTTCCTTAGCGCATGCGGTGATGGAAGGGCGTACGGTTTATGATAATTTGAAAAAGGCCATTTTATTTATTCTGCCAACCAATGGTGGCGAGGCGTTGGTGATTATGGCGGCTATTATTATGGGTAAAATGTTACCGATAACACCGGTGCAGATTCTTTGGGTAAATATGATAACTGCCGTGACTCTCGCTTTGACGCTAGCTTTTGAACCAGCAGAAGCCAATGTTATGCAGCGACCGCCACGTAACGCAAAAGAACCGTTGCTAACGGGTCGGCTTATTTGGCGTATTGTGTTTGTTTCTTTGGTTATTGTCACTGGTACTTTTGGCCTGTTCTTGTGGGAACAGTTTCATGGCGAAACTATAGAACACGCACGTACCGTGGCAGTGAATACTTTGGTGATGTTTGAGATTTTTTATTTATTCAATTCACGAAAAATCGAAGCGCCTATTTTTAATCGTGAAGGGTTGGTCGGTAATCGTTATGCATTAATGGCAGTGGTAGTGCTAATACTATTTCAGCTCGCCTTTACTTATTTGGAGGTGATGCATACCTTATTCGGAACCGTTTCGATTAGTTTGGATAACTGGATTTGGATTACGCTAGTTGCCTTCTCGGTATTGCCGCTAGTAGAAATTGAAAAGTGGGTGATGCGTAGCATTAAGAAAGTGGAGGCGAGTTAAGGCTATTTCTGTAGGGTGTGGGTTTATAGGCGGGAAATTATAAAGTTTAAGCCTATTGAACAGGCTCCTTAACAGCCTTGAAAGCTAAAATGTTTATCGGTATTAACTGACTAATTGGACTAGAATTATAAACAGTTCACTTTAAAGGAGCGAGACAGTATGAGTTATCAATATATTCGTTTTTTCGATGAAATCGGTATTGAAGATATTCCCTCGGTTGGCGGTAAGAATGCATCACTGGGAGAAATGTACCAGAAACTAGGTTCTCAAGGCGTTCAAGTACCCAATGGTTTTGCCATTACTGCAGAGGCTTACCGTTATATACTCGAGAGTAGCAATAGCTGGAATGCTTTGCATGCTGTACTGGATGGTTTGCAGGCGCAAGATGTAACAAGTTTGGCACTGTGCGGTAGGAAGGCTAGGGAAATTATTTATTCCGCAGGTATTCCTGAAGACCTACAAGATGAAATCATTAGAGCTTATCAACAATTGCAACAGCAGTATGGCGAGGGACTGAGTTTGGCTGTAAGAAGTTCTGCAACGGCCGAAGATTTACCCACTGCGAGTTTTGCTGGGCAGCAGGATACTTATTTGAATGTTGATGGTGATTCTGCTCTGTTAGAATCTTGTCGTCGCTGTTTTGCTAGCTTGTTTACCGATCGTGCTATTCATTATCGTATGGATCAGGGCTTTGATCATTTTAGCGTTGCTTTATCCATTGGCGTTATGAAAATGGTGCGTTCTGATTTAGCCAGCAGTGGCGTGATGTTTTCTTTAGATACGGAGTCTGGTTTTCGCGATGTGGTGTTTATCACGGGTGCTTATGGTTTAGGTGAAAACGTCGTGCAGGGAATGGTTGATCCCGATGAATTTTATGTGCATAAACCGACATTTATGCAAGGCCACCGCTGTATTTTACGGCGTTTATTAGGGCCTAAAAAAATCAAGATGGTTTATAGTCAGGGCACAACGCGCGAAGCAACTAAAAATGTCGTTACTTCTGCGAAAGAGCGCCAGCAGTTTTGTCTCAGTGACGTGGATGCACTGATCTTAGCGGACTATGCCATTAAAATTGAACAGTTGTACAGCGAGATAGCCGGTGAAAATCGCCCTATGGATATGGAGTGGGCTAAAGACGGTTTAGATGGCGAATTGTATATTGTGCAAGCGCGACCCGAAACGGTGAATTCGCAAAAGCAAGGCATGGTACTGGAAGAGTATAAGTTGCAGGGCAGTGCTGATATTGCCGCGACAGGGCATGCGGTAGGCGGAAAAATAGCTCAGGGTGTGGCGCATGTGATCACTAGTACAGAGCATTTATCTGAATTTAAAGCGGGTGAAGTGTTGGTCGCAGATACCACCTCACCGGATTGGGAGCCGATTATGAAAATTGCATCGGCAATTGTCACTAATCGAGGTGGGCGTACCTGTCATGCGGCGATTATTGCCCGAGAGCTAGGTATTCCAGCCGTTATTGGATGTGATAATGCGACCGCGCAAATAAAAACGGGCGAGCAGCTGACTATTTCTTGTGCGTCGGGTGATACCGGTATTGTCTATCAGGGAGAAATTCCTTTTTATGTTGAGCGTACTGATTTAGCCGAATTACCGCGTCCGAAAACGCAATTGATGCTTAATTTGGGCAACCCTGATTTAGCCTTTAAAAGCAGCTTTTTGCCGAATGATGGTGTCGGTTTGGCACGTATGGAATTTATTATTACTGAATATATTAAAGTGCATCCGATGGCTTTGTTATACCCAGAAAAGGTAGAGAGTAGTAAAGAGCGCCAAGAAATAGCGGATTTAGTACAGGGCTATAACAGTCCAACGGATTATTTTGTACAGCGTTTATCGGAAGGCGTAGGTACGATTGCCGCGGCTTTTTATCCAAAACCTGTTGTTGTACGCATGTCTGATTTCAAGAGTAATGAATATGCATCGTTATTAGGTGGCAGTGCTTTTGAAGCAAAAGAAGAAAATCCTATGATTGGCTTTCGTGGCGCTTCGCGTTATACACATCCCGCTTATCAAGAAGGTTTTGAACTAGAGTGTGCGGCGATGAAGCGTGTGCGTGATGACATGGGTTTGAATAATGTTATTTTAATGGTTCCTTTCTGCCGGCGGATTGATGAAGGTGAGCGCGTATTAGCTAAGATGGCAGAGTGCGGTTTGAAGCAGGGCGAGAATGGCTTGAAAATTTATGTGATGTGCGAAATACCTAATAATGTGATTCAAGTCGATGAATTTGCCAAATTATTCGATGGTTTTTCTATTGGCTCTAATGATTTAACTCAATTGACGTTGGGTGTGGATCGCGACTCACAAATTGTCGCGTTTGATTTTGATGAGCGTGATTCGGGCGTGAAAGCTTTTCTTAAAATGGCTATTGATGGCGCAAAGCGTAACGGTCGGCATTCGGGGATTTGTGGGCAAGCACCTTCAGATTATCCGGAAATGGCAGAGTTTTTGGTTGAGTGTGGTATTGAGGCTATGAGCTTAACGCCGGATACGATTATTAAGACGACTTTAAATGTCTTAGCGGTGGAACAACGCTTGGCTGAGTAGGGAGTTTACACTATAAATGGGCACACGTTTGTATTGGCATGAAATATCGGGTTACGAGGGCAAATGTGCGTAACTATAGTATAGTTATCACTTTGGAGTGACCCTGATCTTATTGAAGTTCAAGCTACATCTAACGATGAGCCTCGGTTTTTAATAATTGGCCGTATTGATAATAAATCTTGGTCTGCAGTTATAACTTATCGTAAAAACAATATCAGAATAATCTCTGTAAGACGTTCACGAAAGTCAGAGGTAGAACTTTATGAAAGCTAAAGCTTTTGATACAAAATTTGATGATGATGGCGAAGAAGATATTATTGGTAATCTTGATTTACCTACTTTAAAGCGTCCAAATCAAACCCAGAAAAGGGTTAATGTGGATTTTCCTGTTTGGATAATTGATTCTTTAGATAAAGAGGCAACTCGAGTAGGTGTAACGCGACAATCTATAATAAAAATTTGGTTAGCTGAGCGACTCGAAGAGCAAGTGCTAACGAACAAGGTTTTGACTATCAAGGACAAGTCTAAAGCCTATACCCGCATCTGAAGCTGCTGTAGGAGTTAGTTTTTGACGTTTAGCACTGCGAAGCCCTATCGCATGACCTCTCCATTGGCCTCCACGTCGAACCTTAAACTTACCTGTTTCAGGACCTTGTGGATTATTCTTGGGGCTATGTAAGTAATAACTTTCTTCGTACCAATCATTACATAGCTCTGAAACATTCCCATGCATATCAAATAAACCAAAAGCATTGGGCTCATAACTACCAACTTCTTTGACGCTATGTTTGGCGCCTTTTATCAAAATTAGTTTTAACTCTGAATGCGGGTACGGGTACCCACCTTTAAAATTAGCGTGATTAAAATTTAATCTATCTCCATAGTGAAACATCGTTTGAGATCCGGCTCGTGCTGCGTATTCCCACTCAGCTTCTGTAGGTAGTCGGAAAATTAAGTTTGTTTTATTGTTTAGCTTAAATATAAAGCTTTGAATTAGCTCCCAGCTTAACTTTTTTATGGGTAAGTTTTTAAGGTTTTCACCTTCAGAGCCTGGTAACCCCATAACTTTAGACCACTGAGAAACAGTTACTTCGTATGCTCCCATCAAGAAACTATCTACACACACTTCATGCTGGAATTCGTCCTTTCCACGTTTTGGTTCTGTTTCAGCACTCCCCATAAGGAAGCAGCCAACAGGTATTTTCATAAACTCCATTCGAGTGTATGGATCTTGCCAAAAGCTGTTGCTTTCTTTTTTTGCCGATATACTGGTTGGCAGTTTTTCATCAGTGCATGAGAGTAGTAGTAAACTAAGGAGGATTAATAATGTCCTTTTCATAATTATTTCCTATTTAACCTAACGAGGCTGTAGAAAAATCTCTTTTTCTAAAAATTATTGATTTTTTGAAAAATTAATTCTTTAAATATCAAAATGTTAAAAATCGTAATTTTCACTAAATTAGAAAGGGGTCGGACTCGATTGATATTTTGATTTTAGTACAGTGGGTGTAAGACGTGCAAGTAATTCGTAACCTGACCCCGTTGCTTCTTTTTTAAATCCCTTAACTTACTGGCAGTGGCCTTCTCCCTTACAGAGAAGGCCTTTAGAAAAACCAATAAGATTAATGATTGATTAAAGAATCAAGCCAGTAAGCGACCATAATGAAGGAGGCATTTTTATTACCATCTTCATTCAGCAGTCTGCGGCCATTGCTATGTGCCTTAAAACCTAAATGATAAATGCCATCAAATACTTTATTTACCGCATTTTCACCAAATATATAATGTTTAGCCCCATCGGATTGAACCAGGTGATAACCAGTTTCTTCAGCTTTTTCCTCATCATCACCGTGTAATTCTGCCCATTGTTCGGCATAGTGATTTTGCAGATAACTGTTAATCGCTTTAGCATCAGCAACCGAAATTTCATTGTCTATATTCAGATCCTGATTTTCAATCGCTTCCATGATCAAAGCATTCATCGCAGCTGCTGATAGAGCACCTTCTCGCATATCATCCAGAGAAACACGAATTTGTAGAACCGGATCATTATAAATAGTTTCGATGATAGTATCTAAACCGTTACCTGTTGTACTTTGAGGCTCTTCAATTTGTACATTCTTCAAAACACCTGATTTAAGCTGCTCAGCTAATAATGCATCTAGCCAGTGTGCAACTTTCATGAAAGTTTTATTTTTGTTTCCATCTTCATTTTTCAAGCGAAACTTGCGGGTGCTTTCAAAACCGAGGTGATACATACCATCTGCGACAGCATTAATCGCATTTTTACCAAATAAAATCGTTCTATTACCGTTATTTTGTACATAGTGAAAACCAGTTTCCACACCACCTTCATCATCGCCATGTAAATCTACCCATTCGTCATAATAATGATCATAAATATAATCATTAATAGATCGAGCATCGGCCGCATTTATCTGGCCATCGTTGGCACAGCCTTTGGCTGAAATTGCCTCAAGAATGATTTCATTCATCCTGTCGGCACTGTTGGAAGCAATTGCAAGTCCCTCAGGCGAAACTTTTTTTGCCAGTCTTGCATCGGTATTGATAATTTCAACTATTTTATCCAGTCCGGTAGACGTTGTTCCGTAAGCGAATGCTGGCGGTGTCAGGCTGCTTAATAGTAAAGCAGATACGGCCAATGTAATTTTTTTCATATTTTGTTCCCTTATGTGTGAATGTAAGGGCAGGGGTAATTGAGGAGTTTATAACTCATACAACCCGGCTATCTTTCAACTAAGTTGATAAGACCCGTGGCTTTCCGTCCCTCCCTTTCGATTAGGTTTGGCTTTCGTATTTATAATCAAATACGAAATCTAAGACTAGTGGGAAGAACCATGAATATCAAGTTATCCAGTTAACAATATGCGCTAACTGCCAATAGCATCACAATATGATTCAATGGGTTAGCCAGTAATGCCACTGCCAGTCAGATATTAAGCTATTGAATTATAATGATTATGGTCAAGTTTTTTCTGTATTTCATGAAAAGAATGGGTTATAAAAAACAATGACTTGAATAGTTGTATATTAATTTTATGATGTACTTTTAAACAACCGATCTTTGTAAATACTAAGGGGGCAGCCAGCCAGGGCAATCGCATTAAAATCTGATTGACATTTTATTGTAAATAGCTGTCTATAGGCACTATTTGTTTATGACTCTTCCAGCTAGCGCCTCAATCGTAGAACACTTCTCTTCAATTCCAGATCCACGTATTGATAGAAGGAAGCGGCATAAATTAAGTGATATTTTCTTTATCACTC
>Ga0209081_1000544_pt1 | contig 22768 bp, 17 predicted proteins | sample GOMGulsemesocosm_4_FD_184636 | JGI IMG/M metagenome (GOLD analysis project Ga0209081, IMG submission 184636) | Methane-oxidizing microbial communities from mesocosms in the Gulf of Mexico - GOM15B Gulf of Mexico (SPAdes) (version 2) | ecosystem: Environmental > Aquatic > Marine > Cold seeps... | reverse complement strand
CTTAACGGTAAATCAACCTCTAAAAACTTGGTGTTAATGGCTACGGGTACATCCATAATTTCATCACGAAGTGCTTTTGACCAACGCATATCGGTATCTTCTTTATCACTTTGTACACCTGCATCAAGCAACTCTCGAATAGGCTCTAACATAGAATAAGGTAAAGCCACATGAAAATCACCACCACCACCATCTAATTCAATATGAAAAGAACTGATAACAACAACCTCTGTGGGGTTAACAATATTTGCCATTGACGGGTTAACTTCTGAATCAAGATATTCAAAAGAAACATCCATTACGGGTGACCAAGCTTCTTTATAATCTTCAAAAATTAGTTTCAGTAACATTTGAATAATTCGGCGTTCCGTTGGGGTGAATTCACGGCCTTCAATTTTGGCATGATAACGACCATCACCACCAAAAAAATTATCAACCAAGATGAAAACTAAACGAGCTTCCATAGTAATTAATGCGGTACCTTTTAAAGGGCGAAAGCGCACCATATTCAAACTAGTGGGTACAAATAAAGTATGAATATATTCACCAAACTTGATCATTTGTATGCCATTAATTGATACTTCTGCAGTACTGCGCATCATATTAAATAAACTAATACGCATATGACGAGCAAACCGTTCATTGACCATTTCCAGCGTTGGCATTCGACCACGCACAATACGGTCTTGTGAAGAGAAGTCATAGTCAGAGCTGCCGTCTTCTCTTACAGCAACATCTTCAACCTCTTCTTCTTCTTCAACGTCATCAACACCATGTAATAGTGCATCAATCTCGTCTTGCGATAATAAATCACTCACTAGTTATTCTCTTTTTCAACGTAATTATTTTCTGATAGCTGATAGCTGATAGCTAGCAGATTCGCTGTTATTGCATTACAAAACCCGTAAATAATATTTTTTCTACCGTTTTGTTGCCTTCAATATCTGCCATCTCTTCTTGCACTGCCGCTAGTGATTTCTGCCTTAAGGATTCCTTGCCTGCACTGGTCGATAAGTCATCCGCATTTGCTTGGGAAAACACACCCAGTAACGTACTTTCTATTAACGGAATATGCATTTTAGCATTCTCTTCATTGTCACTACCACGAATTAACAATTGTACTCGTATTTCAACAAACCTATCTCGCGCAATACCAGGTAAATTAAAACGAAAGGGTCTTGGCATTGGCACATAAAGCGCCGAACCTATTTCAGCACCTGACTGTTCTTCTTCGCTGGCTTTTGAAGCTGACGGTTCACTATCAGCAGAGTTATCAACATCGCCATCAATTTGTGCTTGTGGTGCAGGTTCATCACCCATCATAAAGAAAAAATAACCTCCACCGCCGCCAAGAAGTACAACGGCAGCAATAATAATAATCAGCATTTTTTTCTTTTTGCCACCATCCTCTAATGCTAGTTCACCTTCCTTGTTTTCTGCTTTATCGTCCGCCATATTTACCCTTTATTATTCTTTATCTAATTTAGGTGCCAACTATATCCTTGAATAGCTTTCTAGCCAATGTGTTTCACTAACTAAATACTATTTAGCACCATTTATACCCGTGATACTGCTAGCTGTATTTTGAGGTAACACTGGAATCTCATCAAAATAAATACAACCACTTGTTTAAACATAGTAGTCAATCGCAGAATTTGAATTTTCAAGCACTTGTGCTGATAAGATATGCTCAGTTGCATCACTCGCTTCTAGCGTATTTGCTTGATTACCAGTATGCTGGTTTTCAGGTGTATTTTTATCACCTTCTTGTTGTGAGTGCTGTTCAACATTTGCATCACCAACATCTACTCCTTGTTCTGCTAGCATATCTCTTAATTTGTGCATGTTTTGTTCTAAAGCTTCTTTTGCTTGTGAGTTTTGTACCATAAAATTAACAACCGCTTGCTCACCTTGCAAATTAACTCTAACTTGCATATTACCTAATTCAGGTGGGTCAAGCGTTATATCAAATTGCTGTAGTTTTTGTGAAATCATCAGCATCACTTTATCTTTCACTGCATCGGTGAAGTCTTTACGAAAAATAGCAATTGTTTCTTGATGTAATTGAGTATTAGACTTTTGGGTTTGAATGACTTCAGTATTCACTGACGCATTAAATAGACTTGCTGAACTTTGTTCGGCAAAATCTTGAGCCGCTTCAGTTGCTTTACCCGTGACATTGATAAAGTCACTATTTTTCGAAAAACCATCATGTCCTTGTTCACGTTTTTCGTCAAAATGAGGTGTCTTTTTTAACTCTGTTTGCTCCAGTAAGTTTTCTTTATTCATCTGTGTGTCAATTATCTGTTTAGTATTAAGTTCACTCACGTTTTTATTCGATAATTGCGCTTGATCTTTTAGCGTGCTGTCTATTGGTATCACTATTGATTGCGTTTGCTTCATTTGCACATTTACTGAATCAATTGTTGCCTGCTCTGCTATTTTTTTAATTGTTCCTAAGTCTTGTCCATCTACCATTTTTTCAGACACACGTTGTTCAAATATGGCTTTATCATTGATGTTATTTCCTTTTTTTTCATCACTTGACTGTAAAGAATTTGTCATTTCTGGCTTTATATTCGCAGTGATTTGAACTATTTTCTCTTGATCTATTTGCTCATATTGAAGAACTGAAGTGATGACTTCAGCCGCTACCTTTTCAGTGCTAAGGTTTGCTTCGCTTTGCTGGTTTCCCTTTAATGGTACTGCTGTGAAAGCTTGGTTTTCTATTTTATTATTCGTTATTTCATCGGGGTCTATACTTTTTAACTTATCCACGAGGGTAACAATAGATTCAACAGGCAATGGTATGTTTTTTTCTTCTTCTGAGAGGATATCAACTGAATTGTTTGATGTTGATTCACTTTTGAATGGTAAAAAGGACTTTTTTTCTTGGGTTAAATCAAGTGCGGAACGTGTTGTTAATTCATCATTAACGACTAAATGAATTGGTGTTGTATCGGCTTTAACAAAAAATGCCATTAACTGCTCTGCACTCGATAAATCAACCTGTTCTAACGCCGTATCAGCGACAATAACCTGCGTATTATTGCCGATAGTGGCAACTTCTTGTTGTTTTTTTACCGATTTTTCAGTTATGGACGTTTTTTTTGTCAAATCATCAACTACATGCTGTTCTTCAACATCACTTTCTATGGCATTATTCAGTACATCATCGATCAATGCTTCTTCTGAAATGGGCTGTAAAGCTTTATTGCTATGGCCTTGTTCTGTTTTATTTGCTAGGTGTTTAGCTATTTCATCTACAGGATCTGACTGTTTTTTTATTAGTAACGTTTCATTTTCAGTTAACTGTTCATCCATTAATTTCGAAAAGTCATTACGTGAGGATTTACTTGATGACGATGATAAAAACGATTGGCTTTCATCTTTAATTTCAGTGCCTTGAGAGATATTAATAGATAGCGCATTAAGTTGTTGCATGATTTTTCCAGTCACTTATAGCTGTTAGAAAAGTAATAAATTTATTCGATATAATTTTGTACTATCATAAGATAAAGCAAGAATTGATCCAAAATGATTACTTTTAACTAATTATGCCGCGTTAACGATCAAATAAAGCGATGATTGGTGATTTTAGTCAAAAAAATAATTACTTATTTAAGAAAATTGACGCAATGCATAATAACGGCAATGGTGAGTACAAGATAAAAAGAAAGAAAATTAACGGCCTATTTTTCGACGTAAAAATTGTTGTGTGGCAATTTCATCAAACATATTTTGTTCTTTTTTATCGGCTATTTTAACTAAGGCTAGTTGCCGTTTTGCTGATAACATTTCTACTGCTTTCACTTTTTGACGCTGTTTAAGCCAAACAGACTTACTTTGCTCAACTAATGCTTTTGCTTGTCGCATAGCAATTTCAACTTGATCAGAAGCATAATCAAGTTTACTAATAAAAGCGTGATAATGATTGTACGTTGCACTATCTAAGCCAGTAACTGAGCGCTGGCTTAAGCGCTTCATATATTCTAAGCGATAATCAGAAACACTTTGTAGACGAATAATATTTTGCTGATAATCATTTTCAGCAACACGCAAGGTATTCGCAGCTTGCTCTTCTTTACCTTGTTCAAACTTCAATAGTGTTTCTAATTGTTTAGTCGCCATACTGAGATTGTCCTATTATCTTAACTGACTGTACTCTAATGCTTTAATTGCACGGAAATAGAATTTAAGCCATTTTAAAAGGTTATACCAATCACACTAAGTATGTGATCATTTATACTTGTTAAAATCACCAACTACCGCGTTATTTATTTAATAATTAGAACAACTAGTTAATGAAATAAATGCCTTGTATTTGGCGATTTTTCCTGCGTATAAAATAGATCCCCTAATTAATGTAATTGGTATTACTTAGTTCGTTTGATTAGTATTTGCTTGACCATTTGCTGTTGCTGCAGCAATGATTTCATGTAATTGCTGCAAGCTTTGTTCAAAAGGTATTACTTCTTGAATTTGTTGTTGTAAAAAGTAATTAATAACGGGTAATACGGTAATCGCTTGATCAATGCGCGGATCATTACCTCTGGTATAAGCACCAATGGCAATAAGGTCTTTATTTTGTTGATACAAAGCATACATTTGCTTTAACTGCCTCGCTAAATTTTGATGCTCAGTACTTGTTACCATGGGCATAACACGAGAAATTGAACCTTCAATATCAACCGCGGGGTAATGACCTGCATCCGCAAGTTCCCGCGACAACACAATATGTCCATCCAAAATAGCCCGAGAAGCATCCGCAATAGGATCTTGTAAATCGTCACCCTCTGTTAAAACGGTGTAAAAGGCGGTAATAGATCCTTGCCCTTCACCACCATTCCCTGCTCGCTCTACCAATTGGGGGAGTTTTGAAAAGACTGAGGGTGGATAACCTTTCGTTGCTGGTGGTTCTCCAACCGCTAACGCAATTTCACGCTGCGCTTGTGCATAACGCGTTAAGGAGTCAAGGAGCAATAAAACATTAAGACCTTGATCACGAAAATACTCACTAATTTGCACTGCACTTTCACAACCTTTTAACCGCATTAACGGTGAATTATCTGCGGGTGCAGCCACAACAACAGATCTCGCTCGACCTTCATCACCCAAAATTTCTTCGATGAATTCTTTTACTTCACGGCCACGTTCCCCAACTAAACCGACCACAATAACATCAGCGGTTGTACCACGAGTCATCATGCCCATTAGCACACTTTTACCGACACCAGAGCCTGCAAACAGCCCCATACGTTGCCCTTTGCCAACGGTGATAAAGCTGTTAATTGAGCGAACACCAACATCAAGTGGTTCGGTTATTGCCCGTCTTGATAGTGGGTTTATTGGGCTTGTGTCAGCACAGTAATCATCATCATTTTTTATGGGACCTTTGCCGTCAATGGGTTTACCAATACCATTGATAACTCTGCCTAATAACCCCATTGATAGCGGTAAATGTAATTTGGTAGAAACCGGTAAAACACGCGCACCAGGTAATACACCACGTAAACTTTCTTCTGGCATTAGGTAGGTAATATCGTGAGCAAAACCAACAACTTCTGCTAATAAATCACCCTGTCTAGTTTCAACTAAACATTGGCTACCAATATGAGCTTTTACGCCTACCGCTTCAAGCGTTAAACCGACAACACGCACTAGTCGCCCCGCAACTGGGCTAGTAAACTTATGAATGAAGTTTTGGCTGTTCTTTAATCGCTCGCTTATGCGGACACTATCAACCATTATTTTATCGCCCTTTTTACAATCTTTTTTACAACCTCCCCCTCTTTTACAACCTTTGCTTCAAAATACTTTTTTAACTGCATCGACTGAATAGCAACAAGCGTTGAGAGAGGCGTGTGTTTCGAAACAAATAACACCTATTTCTATTGATGTAGGGCTTCTTGCAAAAAAGAATCCAATACTTGCTTAAGACGTGATTTCATCTGTAAATCAATATTTGAAGTGCTATTTTCAATTTGGCAGCTACCTTTTGTTAGCTGCGGAGCAGGCAGTAAGCGCCAGCCATTATCGTGAATATGTTTTTCCCCGAATTGTTCTACTACTTTTTTTACATCATCAGGGTGAAGGTAAATTTGCGTGTTCGCTTCATTGCTTGGTAAAGATTTAATCCCCGCAGTAATGGCTGCCATTAAAATATCTGGGTTCGTTTTTGCTTCTTCTAAAACAACGGCCTCAGTTAACTGCACGACTAGGTTTAATAACTGCTCTTCAATATTTTTTTCAACGCTAGCCAGCGGCTTATGTAATTGTTCAATTAACCCTTCCCAGTCACTGCATAAGTTATCAACGCGGTCTTTTCCTGTCGCTAAACCTTGTTCTATGCCTTGCTCAACACCTTGCTCTGTACCTTCAGTTAAGCCTTGAGTTTTACCTTCATCGTAACCTTTGGCAAAACCTTCTTCTTTACCTTGATTAAAACCTTCTTCATGTGCAGCTTGTCTAATAGCATCAATTTCTTCTACCGTTAGGGGTACGGGCGCTTCCATGACATCTTCTGGTGGTTCATAATGCCAATTAGCTTTTTGTCCTAAAGCATTCGTTTTTTGTTCTTGTTCTACGGTTGGTTTTGTTTGCACATTAGGCAAAGGCCAAACATCCGATGTTTGCTGCTGATTCGCTTTAATAATATGTAATGGTGCTTTACTCATGTGCTAATACCTAAGGCTAATATCTAAACTTTTCATGCTCGTTTTACTTACAAAAATTATAAGAATTCATCGCCACCGCCACCACCGCCAAGCATGATTTCACCTGCGTCAGAAAGTCGACGGGCAACCGAAAGAATTTCTTTTTGTGCGGCTTCAACTTCACTAATACGTACTGGCCCCATGGCTTCAAGATCATCTGCCAACATTTCGGCTGCACGTTTAGACATGTTACCAAGAATTTTATCTTTTAAGGCTTCATCTGTACCTTTGATGGCTTTCATTAGCGCATCTTGTTGAACGTCTCGAAGTATGGCCTGCATACCTCTATCATCAACATCAACTAAGTTGTCAAAGACAAACATTAAGTCTTGAATTTGTTGACTCATTTCTTCATCATTCTCACGAATAGAGTCCATTAAAACACCTTCAACACTGGTATCTAAATAGTTCATAATATCCGCTGCTGCTTTCAACCCACCCATTTTTGCAGCTTGCGCACCAGCTTGGCCAGCAAATTGTTTTTCCATAATTTCATTTAATTCTTGTAATGCCGCCGGCTGTACTTCTTCTAAATTAGCAATACGCATCATTAAGTCTAAGCGCACTTTATCAGGAAACTGGCTCATAATTTCGGCTGACTGCTCTGGATCTAAATATGACATAACAATGGTTTGAATTTGTGGATGCTCATTACGAATAATATTTGCCACTTGCTTAGAGTCCATCCATTTTAATGAATCTAAACCTTTAGCAGCACCACCCATCACTATTTGGTCAATTAAGTTACCCGCTTTGTCTTCACCTAACGCGGCGGTTAGCGCTTTACGCACGAACTCTTCACTTTGGAAGCCAATAGTAGAAAAGTTTTGAATTTCATGAATAAACTGTTTATGAACAGCCGTGATTTTTTCTTGAGTAAAATCTTCCATAGCGGCCATTACTGTACCTACTTGCTGTACTTGCTTAGGCTCTAGGTGTTTCAAAATTTGTGCAGCATCTTCCTCAGATAAACTTAATAATAGAATACCCGCTTTTTCTGCACCTTCTAGCTTTTCTACATCAAATCCCTTAGGTGCTGCGGCTAATGCTCCGCCTGCTTCTGTTTCATCACTCATCTTCGTTCAACCAACTTTTCACAACTTGTGCCGATAGTTCAGGTTCATTAGCAACTAACGCTCGAACCGCTTTTAATACATCTTCATCGCGATGAAGATCAGGTAATTGTAAACTGCCATCTGGAGCAAAACCAACATTGCCGGCATCAAAATCTGAAGTAAGCATATCCATTGTTTCATCACCTAAATCAATATGGCTATCAAGCGACTTATCACCGTAGTCTTCTGGCGTTTGATCAGGGTAAATTAAACGTTTCAACATAGGGCGAACCACCGCTAAAATCAACACGATGATAACTAACGCTGCCATGATTAATTTTAAAAGTTTAAGAAACCAAGGTTGCTCCCACATTGGTGCTTCTTCAATCGCACCAAAATCAGAACGGTTAAATGGGATAGTTACTACTTCTAAAACATCGCCACGTTGTAAATCAAAACCAATACTACCCTGTAATAATCGACGAATAGCGGCAATTTCAGTGATAGATCTTGGTTTTTTAGCAATAGCAGCTCCTTCCGCATCACCTTCTTTTGTTGTAGAGGATAATGGCGCACCATCGATATAGTCAAGCGCTACTGAAACACTGACTCTGCGAATAATACCCGTTTGCTGTTTAGTGTGACTTATCGCTTCATCAAGCTCATAGTTTTTTGTTGATTCACTGTGTTTTCGACTTGGAATATTTTGCCCTTTACCCGCTTTGGCTTTTTCTGGAATATTTGATTCAAGTGGTGGTTGATTGCTTAAAGCGCCGGGGATGCCACCTAACATACCGCCAATAGAATTATCTTCTACTTTCATTTCACTGCGTAATGCGGGCAAGTCTGAATTATAACGACGCGATGTTTCTTCTATGTTGGTAAAATCCATCGTAACATCAACTTGTGCGGTGTAATTTCCTAGACCAACGACGGGGATCAAAATATTGTCTATTTTATCCATATATTCTTGTTCACGTTTTTGTTCAATTTCAAATTCATTACGTGAACGTGAAGAAATGGAGTCTTGAGATCCTGAGTTAAGTAATCGACCATTTTGATCGGTTACGGTAACGCGATTTGGGCTCATACCTTGTACTGCTGAGGCAACAATATCAACAACGGCATCAACTTCTTCAGCAGACAATAAACGGCCACGTTGTAAATTTAAAACAACGGTTGCAGAAGGGTTTTTTACTCGACGGGCAAAAATATTTTCTTTTGGGATAGCCAAGAGTACTTTTGCTGCTGAAATACTTGATAACTGCTCTATTGTATTTGCTATTTGTTGTTCTCGGCCATACTTCAATCGTTCTCTTTCCATGCGTTGACTAACGCCAAAACCCATGTCTTTCATCACAATATCATTGCCTTGGCGGGGTTCATTACCCAACCCTTCACGAGCAAGTAAAAGTTTTACACTTTGGTATTCATCCGCAGGCACTGAAATAGTGTTATTTTCTTGACGATACTCAACTTCATTAGCGTCAAGAAAATCCATGGTTTTGATTAACTGCTCGGTTGGCAGTTTAGATAAAAAACGATAATCAGGTTCATTTGCCAAAATAATAACAAACACCGCAATAGCCAAACAAATAGACAACGCAACCACTAAGGTTAATTGTCGCAATATATCAACATTACCAAGTGCTGCTGAAAAGCCTGATTTTTGTTCTTCCATTGCAGCTTGATCGTTAGAGTCACTAACAACCATATCGTTGTTCTCTGTTGCCACTATTGAATTTGTATCAGCCACTTAATTCTCCGCTACTGCTTTGTTTTACGAGTAAGTATCATTTATTATAACGTTTATACTTAATTAATTCGCATTTAAGGGAGTGTAAATCATCAAGCATACTGATTTGTTGTTCCCAACTAAAGCTAACTACCTATTTTACTTGAAAATAACGAACTTATTATTGGTGTAGAGCACGTAAATTATACTGGCATGCTCATTATTTCTTTATACGCTTCAACAAATTTATTTCGTACTTGCACGGTTGCATCTAAAGCAATGCCTGATTTACTTGAAGCAACCATCACTTCGGCTAACGTTACATTACGATCGCCCATTTCAAATGCCATTTTTTTAGCGCCAGTATCTTGTTGTAATTCATTAACGGTTTTTAAAGCATCCGTAAGTAAGTTGCCAAAATCATTACTTGATTTATTAACTTGTCCCACCGGGTTTGTTGATGACATGCTAGATAAGTCACCACCGACAGCGGGAAGTTTATTGCCTGCTGCCTGTAGTGACATATTTTGCATTTGGGCAAACAATGAATTGGTTTTAATATCCATAATGAACTCACTTGTGTCAATTTTTTGCTTTAAAAGTCTATAAATAGAGAGATTGCAAGCATAATGCCAAAACAAGAAAGTTTCGAATAAGAAAGGTTTAACGAGAACGAAATGACGAAAATAGAAAATAGAAAAGCCAAAAGTAACCGAAATCAACTTTTGGTATAAAATGTTAAACCGTCACAAGCTTAACTTGTCACGGTCAATTCACCACTTGTTACTGTTTTTAAGCTGGTATTTGAATACCACTGTCACGCATACGTGCAATTTTATAACGTAAAGTGCGTGGGCTAATACCTAAGCGTTCAGCAACCTCTTTTCTGCTGCCATGACAAGCTTGTAAGGTATCAAGAATAATTTGATGCTCTTGTAGTTTAAGCTCATTACCTAATTTATCATCACTAGGGGTTTGTTGTTCAACTTGATTTTGGGTAACCGGTGATGTTTCAAAGTTTTCTATCATCAAATCACTAGCATCAATTATTTGATTGCTGTGTAAAATAAGTGCCCGCTGAATAACATTGTCTAATTCACGCACATTGCCAGGCCAATTATAAGCATTTAATTTACTGCGAGCGGCAGTACTAAATTCAGCTAATTGCTCGCCACTTTTTTGGCAATAACAGTGCACTAAATGATTCGCTAGCGGCAGAATATCATCAACACGTTCAGCTAAAGGCAACCAAGTTAGTGGAAATACATTCAGGCGATAGTATAAGTCTTCCCGAAAATCACCTTTGCTAACCGCTTCTTTTAAATTTCGATTGCTGGTCGCAATAACGCGTACATCTAATTTAATCGTTTTCCTACCACCTAAGCGCTCTACTTCGCGTTCTTGCAATACACGTAAAATTTTCGCTTGTAACCCTAAATCCATTTCGGTGATTTCATCAAGTAAAATGGTGCCACCTTGTGCTTGTTCAAACTTGCCTGGGCAAGCTTGAATAGCACCTGTAAAAGCGCCTTTTTCATAACCGAATAACGTTGCTTCTAACATATTCTCAGGGATCGCAGCGCAGTTGATAGCAATAAATGGCTGTTTTGCTCGCGGCGAATTATAGTGAACATACTGCGCCAATACTTCCTTACCTGATCCACTAGGACCTAACACCATAACTGACGCATCCGTAGTGGCAACTTTTCGTGCTAAGCTTAATAATTCAATACTGTGTTTGTCAGCAACAATTGGCGTATTTTTATTAACCGCAGCGGGCGGAATGTATTGACTAACCATGTTTAACAACACTTCAGGTGCAAAAGGTTTAGCAATATAGTTACAAGCACCATCTTTCATGGCTTGCACCGCATCGTCAATAGTGCCGTAAGCGGTCATCAATAAAACAGGTAGATTAGCTTGCTGGGCTTTAATACTTTTTAATAATGATAAACCCGACATACCACCCATTTGCACATCACTTACCACTAAATCAACGCTGTGATTTTTTAGTAATAATAATGCGGCTTCGCCTGAGTCAGCTTCTACGCATTGATAATCCGCTAATGTCAGTGTATCGATTAAAGCTTCTCGTAAGCCAGCATCATCTTCAACGACTAATATTTTATGAAGGGTCATTTTGTTTCTCCTGCAACGTATCTTTATTGGTGTCTTTATTCAGTTGTGTTGCGGCTAACAAGGGTAATTTCAAACAAAAATGTGCGCCTTCACCCTGATGACTTAAATAACTCACCTCGCCTTGATGCGCATTCACCACCGATTTAACAACCGCTAACCCAAGCCCTGTACCATTGCTGCTTGAGGTATAGAAAGGTTGAAATATTTTATCAACCAAGTCGGCATTAATACCCGGACCATTATCTTTAACGCTAATATAAACGTGATCACCTTTTAGGTAGGTTTGAATATTTATTTGCACTTTTTTTTCATTACTTGCATTATTATTTTTATTGCCCGATGCTGCTTGTAAAGCATTGTGTAGCAAATTTTGTATTGCTCCCGTAAGCGCATTTTTATTTGCCAATATTTGACTGCTGTCATCAGAAAATTGTATGTCAACTTGTCCATTCGCGTTGCTAATTAAAGCATCCATCGTTTGCACTGCATCTTCAATCAATTCACTAACAAGTAAAGGAGAAACCACCTGCTCAGTACCGCTTTTTGAAAATAGCAGCATATCGTTTACTTGCTGCTCTAGATCAGTTAAACGAGAACCAAGCTTTTCTTGAAATTTAACTCGGGCGCTATCAGATAATTTTTTATTGGATAAGTTTGCGCTATATAACATTGCCGCAGAAAGTGGTGTACGAATTTGATGCGCTAGCGTTGATACCATGCGACCTAACGATGAAAGGCGTTGCATTTGCCCTACTTTATCTTGCAATAAACGCGTTTCAGTTAAATCAGTAATCATGATCAACTGACCGGGTTGACTGCCTAAACTCGCTATTTCTAACTTAACTCGACGGCCATCTTTTAATGACACTTCATGCCAATCGTCTGCGCGTGGCTTAAATGAACGCGCAATAACATTAAACCATGGTTGACCTAAAATGGGTTCATCAAGTAACCCTCTAGCAACCTTATTAATTTTGACCACGACGCCGTTACCATCAAGCATAACTAAACCCGTTGGCATCATTTCAATAAGCTGATCGGCCATTTGTGTTTGATTAGAAACCGTTACTTGGGATGCTTGTGCCCGCAGTGAGGCTAATTCACCGGGAAATGCTTCATGCGCTAATGAGGCTTCATTTAAAGCGAATGTATTCGCAGCCAAAGGAATATTTGCAGAATTAAAATCATTATTAGCAATAAAATGCTGTGCTAGTGCCATAAAACCAAGATCCAAATAAGTGTATATCGTCTTGATTAAAGCATTTTACATGCCAGTCTTTTTATTCTTTATTTTCAATAAGATAAATAGTAAAGGAACTGTTTTAACACTGTCAAATTATTGGCTGTAAGTTTCGGCTTTCTCGTCGTTAAAAGCCGAAATCACACGTAAGGTATCTTCGCTATCCGTGCTTTTTTATTAACAACTTTTACTGCTCAGTAGGTTTTTGTAAATGATACTTTCGCATTTTTTCAACTAAAGTAGTTCTACGCATGCCTAATGTTTCGGCGGCGCGAGCGACTACATAATCGTGCTTTACTAAGGATTGAGAAATAAAAGATACTTCAAGGTTAGCTAAATGCTCTTTAAGGTTTAAACCCTCGCTAGGTAACACCGCCATGTTAAATTGTGCATCGTCACTGGTATTATCGCTGTCATCATCAGCGCTATGACTTATTTCATCTTCATCGTCATCGTAGTCAAAACCTGAAAACATTTCGTTGATTACGTCTTGTTCTTGAAGCTCTTCGGGGTATTCCGGGGTATATTCTTCTGTTTCAATATGTTGATATTTATGCGGTAGCTCTGCAACATCTACTATTTGCTCGCCAAACATAATCAGCATGCGCTCAATCAAGTTTGAAAGTTCACGCACATTTCCTGCCCAAGGGTGCTCCATCAAGGATTCAATCGCTTTTTCAGTAAAACGTACCGTTTTATCTTGTTCCTGTTCAAAACGAGTGAGTAGCTCTTTGAGTAATAATGGAATATCTTCTTTACGTTCACGCAATGCCGGTGTTTCAATAGGGAAAACATTTAATCGATAGAATAAATCTTCCCGAAAACTCCCCTCTTTAATCATGTCTTCTAAATTTTGATGGGTCGCCGCAATGATACGCACATCAGCCTTAATGCTTTTACTGCCACCAACGCGCTCAAAGGTGCGCTCTTGTAATACCCGCAGTAATTTAACTTGCATAGGTTGTGGCATATCACCTATTTCATCAAGAAATAGAGTGCCGCCTTCCGCTAATTCAAAACGCCCTTTACGAGTAGAAATAGCACCAGTAAAAGCACCCTTCTCGTGACCAAACAGTTCGCTTTCTAATAATTCAGCAGGAATGGCGCCACAGTTAATAGGCACAAACGCTTTCGTTGCTCGCTCTGATAAATTATGAATATTACGGGCAACCACTTCTTTACCTGTACCTGACTCACCCAAAACTAAAACGCTTGCCGGTGTTTGTGCCACTTGCTCAATTAAAAAGCGTACCTCAGCCATGGCTTTACTTGAACCAACTAATGAACGAAATAAAGCACTTGAACTAAGTTTGTTGCCCGTTATAGGCAATTGATTATGATACTGGTGACAATGATGCACTAACTCAGTTAACTGAGCATAGTTTAACGGTAAAGTTAAATTGCCGATAACATTAATCTTGACGTTTAACGCACTGGCATCAACCACATCATGTAATAAAAAAGGAATTTTAGGATTGTTTTTAACAAGCGCTTCAGTGCTTGAATCGATATCACCTGAAAGTATTACCGTGAGTATATGCTCGCTGTCTTTTAAAAAATTATCAGCCTGATCTTGTTGGCATTGCAGGAAACGTTCACCAACAAAGGATAAAACAGTGGCTATTTGATCCGACCTTGCATTGTCATTATCAATAACGAGAATATGTTTGTGACCATGAAGCGTTGAACTTTTCGGCATAAAATAAGTCTTTGATAAAAATGATTTCAGGTATCATTTTAGCTAGTCGTAATAATTAATCAACAAAAACTTGACGGTTTGCAGTAAATAGAAGTCATTTTTTTGACTAGTAAAATAATGCTAATTTTCTGTAAAACCAACAAAATCAATTAATTTAACGTTATAGGCATATTATTTGCTTTACATTGGGTATAGTAAGTGAAATTAGCGCCTTAAAAGCACGAGAGATATTATGACAACCATGTTTGATGACAAAAGTATTTTAATTACCGGTGGTACAGGATCATTCGGTAAAAAGTATGTTGAAACACTGTTAAAAAACCACAAGCCTAGAAAGATTATTATTTTCTCTCGTGATGAATTAAAGCAGTTTGAAATGCAGCAAGTATTTAATAAACCCTGTATGCGCTACTTTATTGGTGATGTTCGTGATAAAGAACGCTTAAATCGTGCCATGAGAGGTGTTGATTATGTTATTCATGCCGCAGCAATGAAACAAGTGCCCGCAGCTGAATACAATCCTATGGAATGCGTAAAAACCAATATTAACGGTGCAGAAAATGTTATTGATGCCGCCCTCAATAATAATGTTGAAAAAGTAATCGCGCTATCAACCGATAAAGCAGCTAACCCTATAAGTTTATACGGAGCCACTAAACTTGCTTCTGATAAAATATTTGTTGCTGCTAATAATATATCGGGTGGTCATAACACCACCTTTGCTGTTGTTCGATACGGCAATGTTGTTGGTTCGCGCGGCTCTGTAGTGCCATTTTTTGAAAAATTAATTAGCGAAGGTAGCGATCATTTACCTATTACCCACAGGGAAATGACCCGCTTTTGGATAACGCTTCAACAAGGCGTTGACTTTGTATTAAAAAACTTTCAACGCATGTTAGGTGGTGAAATTTTTGTACCTAAAATCCCCTCAATAAAAATTTGTGATTTAGCCACAGCTATGGCGCCAAACTTATCACAAAAAGAAGTTGGCATTAGACCGGGAGAGAAGCTTCATGAAGTGATGTGTCCTGCCGATGATTCTTATCATACTTTTGAATATGAAGATCATTTCGTTATAGCACCGAGTATAATTTTCTCTAGTCGTAGTAATGACTTTACGCTTAATGCAATTAGTGAACGAGGTAAGCCTGTTGATCATGCTTTTGAATATAATTCTAAAAACAACAGTCACTTTTCAACGATAAGCGAAATAAAAGCGTTTAATAAACAAGCTTGTTTATAAAGGTATCTGTAATGGTAGCACCAATTATACTTCCAAAGACTATGATCCCCTATGGTAGGCAAGATATCAGCGATGAAGACATTAGAGCTGTGGTAGCTGCTCTAAAATCAGACTTTATCACTCAGGGCCCCAAAGTAGCTGAATTCGAACAAGCCATTGCTAAACACTGCCAATACAATAATGGTCAAACGCCATTTGCCGTAGCGACTAACAGCGCTACTTCAGCTTTGCATATTGCCTGTTTAGCGCTTGATGTAGGTAAAAAAGACAATGTTTGGACATCACCTATTTCTTTTGTTGCCTCAAGTAATTGTGCGCTTTATTGTGGTGCCCGTATTGACTTTGTTGATATTGATATAGAGTCAGGAAATATTTGTTCAAAAGCTTTAGCAAAAAAACTACGACTAGCTAAACTAACTAACACCTTACCCAAAGTTGTAATAGTCGTACATTTAGCTGGGCAGTCATGTGATATGCAAGCAATTAAAAGGCTAGCTGATCAATACCATTTTGCTATTATAGAAGATGCCTCGCACGCAATTGGTGCTAGCTATAACAGCTTCCCTATCGGCAGTAATCAATACTGCGACATTACTATTTTCAGTTTTCATCCTGTAAAAATTATCACCAGTGCTGAAGGAGGCATGGCGCTAACTAACCACTCTGAACTAGCGAAAAAAATGCAACGGTTAAGAAGCCATGGCATCACCAGCGATCCAGATGAAATGACTGAACAAAGTCACGGTCCTTGGTATTATCAGCAAACAATGCTGGGCTTTAATTACCGCATGACTGAGCTACAAGCGGCATTAGGTACTAGCCAAACAACCCGGTTAACTGATTTTGTTAGCCAAAGAAATAATTTAGCGAACGTGTATGATCACGCCTTTGCCAATAGTTCATTAACCTGCTTAACGCCTGACTCAAAGACTTATTCAGCGTATCATTTATACATAGTACTACTACCATGTAATAATAAAATACTGCACAAGCAAATAATAACCAGATTACGAGAAAAGAACATTTGTGCTCACTTACATTATATCCCTATTCACCTACAACCTTATTATCAACAGCTAGGTTTTAAATCTGGAGATTACCCTGTTGCCGAAGAATATTACAATCGAGCAATTTCCTTACCTTTATATCCCAAGTTAACGGCAACAGAGCAACAATATATAATCAACACCGTGCTTACTGAACTGGATAATTTAAGTAACTTAGATAGATAAAATAATAATGAAATTAGCATTAGGCACAGTACAGTTTGGCTTAGACTACGGTATTAGTAACAACCAAGGTAAAGTAAGTAAAAACCAGGTTAAAGACATTCTTCAACAAGCCTGGGATTTAGGCATCAATACTTTAGATTGCGCTAGTGCTTACGGTAACAGTGAACAGCTACTAGGCGAGTTATCAGCGAGTCAACATTTTCAAGTTATTAGTAAAGTTCCTGCTTTAAGCGATAAACAAAACTCTATTCATGGTTTTTTTACTCAAACATTACAGTACTTGCAACGCGATAAAATTCACGCTTTATTATTTCATCAGGCAGATAATTTACTGAGTCATCCACAAAAAGCATTATTATTTAGTCAATTACAAACCTTAAAAAAACAAGGCCTAGTTGATAATATTGGTGTTTCTATATACAAACCCTCACAATTAAAAAATATTGTGCAACGTTATGCTATTGATCTGATACAAGTACCTATTAATGTCTTTGATCAGCGCTTTATCACCAAAGACATCGTAGAATTATGCAAAAAAAAGAAGGTTAAATTGCATGCTAGATCATTATTTCTACAGGGATTATTATTACTTGAACAAAAAGAATTAGCGCCTTACTTTATACCATTTAAAAATAAACTCGCTGCTTTTAGCCAACTTGCCCAACACCTTAATTGTTCAAAACTAACCTTAGCATTAGCTATTGTTGTTAAAGGTACACGTACTAACTCCCTAGCTGATTCGATTGATCGTAATGAAGTTATTGAAAAGCTAGTAATTGGCGTTTGTAATAGCCGACAACTTGTAGAAATTATTGAGTCTTACTATTTAGCAACTGCGCTAGATATATCAGCAACAGAATTACTTTCCTTAGCAGATCAACGTACTGAATTAATCGATCCGAGTAACTGGTTCATTAAAAAAGAAGAGCGAGCTAAAGGTGTTGATGATGACAAATATATCAGAGAACAAACATGACCAACACCTTGATCATACTACAAGCACGCATGTCATCTTCAAGACTACCAAATAAAGTGTTAATGCCGATACTGGGCAAACCAATGCTTGCTCAGCAAATAGCAAGGTTATCGACAGTGAAAACACCTCATAAGCTGATTATAGCCACCAGTGAACAGCAAAGTGACGATGCTATCGAAAGCTTATGCCAGCAACTTAATGTTAATTGTTTTCGTGGTTCGCTTAATGATGTGCTAAAACGTTATGTTCAAGCAGTACATGCCTATTCACCTAGTTATAACAAAAGTAACCTGAGTAAAAAAAGTAAAAACGTAAAAACGATTGTTCGTCTAACAGGCGATTGCCCGTTAATTGACAGCGAAATTATCGACAAAGTCATTGATTTGTATTTATCGACTAAAGTAGATTATTGCTCAAACTGTTCGCCAGCGACCTTACCTGATGGCTTAGATGTGGAAGTATTTAGCTTAAGCGCGCTAGAACTTGCCGATAAACTCGCTAAAAAACCATCTGAACGTGAGCATGTAACTCCTTTCATTCGCAATAATCCTGCAATATTTTCTACCGCTAATTATAATCACCAACCTGATTTATCTCATTACCGTTGGACAGTAGATGAAGCGGTCGATTTTGAATTTGTGACTAAAGTATATCAATCACTCTTTCATAAAAATCCATATTTCAATCTTAATGACATTATTAATCTAATGCAGCAACAACCTGAATTAGTAACAATAAATCAAGACATTAAACGCAACGAAGGCTTAATTAAATCCGAGCTTTTTGAGACCAAAGTTGAAACGAAAATTGAAACTAAAACCGATAAAAAAAGCAGGTGATTCACTATGAGTAAAAATGATAACAAACAATTTTCACAATCAAACTTATGGCTTGAACGCGCTGAAAAAACTATCCCTTTAGGCTCACAAACTTTTAGTAAAAGTAGAATCGCTTACCCTAAAAATGTTTCACCTTTATTTATTAAGCGCGGCCAAGGTTGCCAAGTATGGGATGCTGATGATAATCAATACACAGATTTTGTTAGTGGCTTATTATCTGTTTCCTTAGGTTATTGCAACACCGCGGTTGATAATGCAGTTATTGAGCAAATTAAATCAGGTGTTACCTTTTCCCTACCACATAAACTGGAAATGGACGTTGCAGAACAACTAGTAGAATTAATCCCTTGTGCAGAAATGGTACGCTTTGGCAAAAATGGCAGTGATGCCACCTCAGCGGCGATACGTTTGGCTCGTGCCTTTACGGGCAAAGAGCATGTAGCGGTTTGTGGCTATCATGGCTGGCAAGATTGGTATATAGGTTCAACTACTCGAGATTTAGGGGTACCCAAGGCAACCAAAGCGTTAACACATACCTTTAAATACAATGATATTGATTCTTTAAAACAACTATTTATACAAAATGACGCTAAAATAGCAGCCGTTATTTTAGAGCCAATGAACACGCACTTTCCCGAAAACAACTTTTTACAAAACGTAAAAGACTTATGTCAACAACATGGCGCGGTACTTATTTTTGATGAAACTATCACGGGTTTTCGTTATCACATAGGCGGTGCACAAACACTCTTTGGCGTAACTCCTGATTTAGCAACCTTTGGTAAAGGCATCGCTAATGGCTACCCTATTTCTGCCGTTGTTGGTCGTAAAGATATTATGATGTTGATGGAAGATATATTTTTTTCAGGCACTTTTGCTGGCGAAACCTTATCGTTGGTAGCAACCAAAGCCACATTAGATTTTATACAAGAGAATAACGTTGTTGATCATTTAAACGCTATGGGTGAAAAGTTAATTAATGGCCTAAATAAAATAATTGCTCAGTATCAAGCAAGTGATTGGTTGAGTGTTTGTGGTCATCCGAGCTGGTCATTTTTTATAATTCAGAATAAAGGCCTCTATTCGGCTACAGAACTGAAGTCACTCTATTTACAAGAAATGTTTAAAAATGGCATTTTAATCAATGCTAGCCATAACTTAAGTTTTGCCCATAAACAACAAGATATTGATAGATTATTAAACGCGTATGAATTAACAATAAAATTGTTAATTCATACCGTTAATAACGGTGATTTTTCAGATGTTTTTCATGGCGAACTATTAGAACCAGTATTTAAGGTGCGTTAATATGGAAGAAGATTGGCAAACAATTGTATTTAGAGCAGACGCTTCCCTAACCTTAGCATCTGGGCACATTATGCGCTGTTTAACCCTAGCACAAGCGCTGAAAAAAAAGCATCCCCATGCTAGAGTTATATTTGTTTGTAATAAACTACCTATTGCCCTAAAAGAAAAGTTAACTCAATTTAAGATAGAATTAGTCTGCTTACCATTTGATATTGATAGTAAAAAATATCACCAGTTAGATGATGCAAATGCCAGTTCCAATCAATTAATGACGTTATTGTCACCAAAGAAAAACGTCTCTGCTCCGCTAATCGATTTGTTAGTTGTTGACCACTACTTATTAGATTTTCAATGGCAGGAGCAGCTTAATAAATACTGTAAAAAACTACTTGTGATTGATGACTTAGCCGATAGAAAGCACCAAGCAGATTTTTTGCTAGATCAAACATTAGGCCGTCAGGCTGAAGATTATAGAACACTTGTTCCACCTAATTGCCAACTGTTAGTTGGGAAACAATTCATGCTATTAAGAGACGAGTTTACTCAGTTAATAAATCACGCTAAATCAAAAAGAAGTACGACAAAAATAATTAAAAATATTTTAGTAAATTTAGGTGGGTTAGATAGAAACAATATCACAGCTAAAATAATTCAAGCACTGATTGATTATCAACACAAAAACGTACAAAGTAATTTATTGGTTAGTATTGTCATGACAAGCTACTCTCCCCACTTAGCTAAAATACAAAGCATCATTGAAAATATACACTGGATTAAACTCGTTATAGATTGTGATGACATGGCCAATAAAATTCTAGAGGCAGATATAGCAATAGGGGCTTGCGGCACCACGGCTTGGGAGCGATGCTGTTTAGGGTTGCCTACATTAGCCATTGTACTTGCAGATAACCAAAAACTTATCTGCGAAAATTTAGCAAATAAAGATGCTGTCATTAATTTAGGTTATTATGAGAACTTATCAACAAGTACAATATCAGACGGGCTTGATAGTCTAATAAATCGACCTAAAAAATACCTTGCTATGATTGATAATTGCTTTAAATCTTGTGATGGTTTAGGTGTGAAAAATGTATTATACCGATTGACCTCTCCTGAGGTTACATTAACTAGAGCAACGAAAGAAGATATAAATCTCACTTTTGAATGGCAGTCAATAAAAAGTATTAGGCGCTATTCTCGACATCCAGAGCCTGTTATTTATAACGATCATTATCAATGGTTTTTATCAAGTTTAACCATGAGTACACGCCAAATATTTATAATTTGCTCTCATGACAAAAAATTAGGTATTTTACGTTTAGATAAGATTAACGGAGATAGCGATAATCATTGCTATGAAATATCTATTTTAGTTGCACCACAAGCTCAAGGGCAAAAAATAGCACTAAAAGCAATTCACGCAATTCCTAAAGAATATGATAAATGTGAAATTTATGCTTATGTCCATGGTAAAAATAAGGCTTCACATAAACTATTTCAACAAGCAAATTTTAACAAAATAGCTAATAACGGCTATCTAAGACAAGCATATACAGGGTTATTTACTAATGAATGAGAATGAAATCACCATTAATAATCGTAAAATTGGAGCTTTTCAACCTCCTTATATTATTGCTGAACTCTCTGCTAACCATAATGGCTCTATAGATACCGCTTTAGAAACAATTAGAATGGCAAAGGATATGGGCGCAGATGCGGTAAAAATTCAAACCTATACTGCTGATACCATGACTATAAATTGTAACAATGATGAATTTCAAATAAAGGGGGGCTTGTGGGATGGTTACAACCTGTATCAGCTATATCAAGAAGCTCACACGCCCTATGAATGGCATGAACGTTTATTTGCTTATGCCAAAGAAATTGGCATCACTTTATTTAGTAGTCCATTTGATGAAACCGCGGTAGATTTACTGGAAAGTTTGAATGCACCCGCGTATAAAATAGCATCATTTGAACTCACTGATCTGCCCTTAATTCGTTATGTTGCTCAAACTAAAAAACCGATGATTATGTCTACAGGAATGGCCAACTTAGATGAGATTGAACAAGCCATTACTTGTGCCAAAAAATTTGGCTGTAAAGAACTCATTGTACTTCATTGCATTAGTGCTTACCCTGCACCTGCTGAGCAAAGCAACTTAGCAACGATGCAAGATATTGCAAATAAATTTAATGTCATCATTGGCTTATCTGATCATACATTAGGAAATACCGTGGCTATATCAGCGGCAGCACTAGGTGCCTCTTTGATAGAGAAGCATGTGACTCTTTCGAGGGGAAATATAGGGCCAGACAGCGAATTTTCCTTAGAGCCAAATGAATTAAAAAGTTTATGTCAAGAAACCAAAATTGCTTGGCAATCAATAGGCTTTGCTGGCTATGAGCAAAAGCCCGCTGAAAAAGAGAACAAACGTTTTAGACGGTCATTATACTTTGTTAAAAATATTGATAAAAATGAAGTTATAACCAAACAGCACATTCGCAGGATCAGGCCTGGTTTTGGCTTAGCTCCACAGCATTATGATAATATTATAGGCAAACAAGCTGCAACCAATATCAATA
>Ga0209081_1000543_pt1 | contig 22769 bp, 20 predicted proteins | sample GOMGulsemesocosm_4_FD_184636 | JGI IMG/M metagenome (GOLD analysis project Ga0209081, IMG submission 184636) | Methane-oxidizing microbial communities from mesocosms in the Gulf of Mexico - GOM15B Gulf of Mexico (SPAdes) (version 2) | ecosystem: Environmental > Aquatic > Marine > Cold seeps... | reverse complement strand
ACTATCACAAACAGAAATAAAAAATTACTTAACCGCGGAACAACCTTATAACTGCGCTGGTAGCTTTAAAAGCGAAGGTTTAGGTATTTGTTTATTTAAAAAGTTAGAAGGTGATGATCCTAATACCTTAATTGGGTTACCCCTGATAAAATTAATATTACTACTTAAAGCACATGGTTTAGATGTACTCGAAGAGCAAAATACGCTTTAACGGCAAATCAACTTGACGTGATGATTAGCTAGGTAAAAAATCTATTGCCCATATCGTAACCATTACAGCAACATCTTCTTCAGGAAATTGAATTGAGCGTAATATGGCCATAAGCTGACGCTCTAATTTATTGTTATTTAACTCACTTGATTTTACTGTTACAAGGCTAACTTTTCCATTAGGTTGAATTTCAATTTCAAATAACACTCTGCCTTGTAAGAATGGATCTTTACGTAAGGCTCTATTATAACGCGCATATAAACGTGATTTATGTACTTCAAGGGTTCTACGCAAGGTCATTTCTGAACGTTGACCTGAGTTTGCATTAGCTAGCTTATCTTCAACGATAACATCCGTACCTGCCAGGATCTCTTCCTCAGACAACCGAATTTGTTGAGTGTTCCTAGTGCTTAGCTCATCGCTTATCACTGTTTGGCTTATATTTTGTGCTGACAAACTATTGCTTTGCTTATTGACTTGTGCAGCCAGTAACTTGCGTTTAATACGAGTTTCTGTTGATTTTTTTTCACTAAGTGGTTTACTGATATTTGGCGTTATCACAAAAGCATCTCGCATAGAAAGTAATTCATCTTTCATTGCTGATAACCCTGAACTTTTCGCTTTCTTCTTAGCTAGTTCTCTTTTATTTTTAAATTTCTCTTTTTTTACTTCTATTGGTTTCTTTTCTTCTGGAATTACTTTTTCTGGCACTACCTTCTCTGTCGGTGGTAATTTTTTTTCTTGTAATACTATTTTTGCTAAGTGAACAGGTAACTGTTCTTTCACTTCCCTTTTCACTTCAATCTGAGTCATAAATGGAACCACAACACCAACAACAAAGTACAAGGTAAGTAAAACAAATAAAATACGAATAAACTTTTTATCTTGATCACTTGGTTTGAACAATTCATAAAAATTTTGAAACTGGTTATTATGATTAAATCTAACATGGTTAGGTAGTGTAGCTGAAATCATAAACTGTCCTCTTTATTCACTGGCACAGCTTGTTTAACGGCAAGTGACATATTTCTATAATTACTATCCGCACATGCCGCCATTATTTGCTTCAAGACAATATATGGTACTGATGCATCACCTATAATCGTTACCGCACGACCTTTTTCTTGCTCAATTTCAGTTAAGTCCACACGTTTTGCTGCTAAATAATCCAGTTCTTTTTTTAACGCTTCAACCAGCCCAGAGCTGTTATCACTTGCCAAACTAGTTAATGCTTCATTTTGCTGCCAAATAGCGCGTTCTTGCACGAGAATGGTGTGACTTAGCACAGTAACAACAACATTCTCACTTGGGAGCGTTTCCGCTACAGATACAGGTAAGTTTATTTTTTCTATATTTTGCAACACACGTACTTCTGATTGATTAACAATCAAAAAAAACACTAAAATAGTAAAGATATCCATCAAAGACACTAAATTTAATTTAGGCGCGCTACTAAAGCGTTTATGATGCCTTGCTAACCTCTTTGCTCGTGCTGATTGCTTCATTGCTTACCCCTGCTCTTTCATTTTATTTTGCTTGGTTCCACTATTTTTAGGCTGTATAGCTACGGGGGCATCACCTAAAGAAATTAACGGAAAAAGTTCTGCATCAACAAGATTTGCTGCCAGAACAGTTTTAAACGAACGTACTGTATCCATAGCAGATACAATAGTTTGATAATCAATATCGGGGGCTAGTAAAATAACAATATCATTTTTATCTATTTGTTTTTGTTGAAAAGTTAACTTTAAATCTTGCAAGTATATAGATAACAATTGAAAGTCATAACCTTGATCTGTTTTGATAAACTTTTTAAGTAAAATACCACTAGGATAGTGAAGTTCTAATCCTTGATTATTTATTAGTAATTCTAACAACTTTGGCTCTTGCTCATTTTGCTCTTGAGCTTCTCCTCCAACAGGTAATTGTAAATTTAAAATACGTACTTGCGAGAACACTAAACTTAATAGCAGCACAGGTACAAGCACAATCATTAAATTCATAAATGAAGTGATATCTAACTCAGCGTCTTGGGTATTAATGCGACGACGACGTCTCATAATATTAACCTCGATTGGTTTCGGTAGGTCCAAATGACAATGAGTTAAGTAATTTAATACCTGCCATTTCTAATGAATCAACAATAGCTGCCGTTTTACTCATTAAAGTGGTATGAAATAAAATCAACGGAATGGCGGTGATTAAGCCAAAAGCTGTCGTGTTCATAGCAACAGAAATACTTGCTGATAGTAGATTAGCTTTCTCAGCAGGATCAGCATTAGCGACTGCTGAAAAAGCAGCAATCAAGCCCATAATAGTGCCTAATAAACCAAGTAAAGTAGCAATATTAGCGAGTGTTGCTAAATATGGTGTACGTTTTTCAAGACGAAGCATGTATTCCATAATTGTTTCTTCCATTGCGTATTCAACATCTTCACGGCGCTTTACTGTTGATAAACGTGCAATACCTGATTGCAACACATCCAATACAGGCGCTGAGTTTTGTTGCACTTGCTGACTTATAACGTCTATATCACCTTTTTTTAACGCATCTTGTAATGATGCCAGCGCTTTTCGATTAGTTTTAAGTGCTGAACTAAGGTATAGCCATCGTTCAATTGTTATTGATACTCCTATAACTAATACTAGTGCTATTGGATAAATAAACGATCCGCCATTTTGTAAAAAGGCAATGATACTATCGATAATACTCATGTTAATTTCCTTGTTCATTCGTGATTTTAAATTATTACTTGTTGCATTATTGCTTTACTGCTTTACTCTTTTGATGAAATTGTTGCACCTGTTTTCTAAATACTTTTGGATTTATGGGTTTAAATACAGGTAATACTAATTGATGTTGGCGATTTTTAATGTTTATAGGTTTATTAACACCATGCCAAGGCATTATATAAATCACCTTAGGCTGTTCTTGTGAACCTCTCACTTGGCTTTGAATAACGATAGGGGCCTTTTTATTACTGTTTTTCTTAGGTTCAGCCGATACATGTGTATGACTAGCAAAACAAACTATAGTGAGAAGCCATTTAATAGAAAAAATACGCATACTAATCCCCTTCCTGTTTATTCTCAGTTTTGCTCTTATTCGATACGGGTGTTAAACCAGCACGTTTAAGCTTTATTTTTAAGCCCGCAAACCATCGTTGTACTTCTATATCTTTAGGTTGTAGAACCAAATAAGACTGATAATAGCGATAAGCATCGAGTAACTTCCCTCGATATAACTCTAACAAAACCGCCATACTTACATGTACTTCAGCATAATTAGGCCATATATTTAATGCTGTAAGATAGCTTTGTTCTGCTTGTAAAAAGTCACCTTCTGATTTTAACAATTGCCCTTTTATATGATGTGCATAAGGGTTTAAATGGTTAACACTGATAGCTTTATCAATATACTCTCGAGCTTTTTTAACGTGTTGTTGATGCTTTGCAATAAGTGCTTTATTAACATAACTTCCTGATAATTGAGGCTGTTTTACAATGACTTGATCAAATAAATCACTTGCAGCTTGCCAATTTTTTTTTGTCATTGACCTTATAGCTTTGTTGTAGATTTCAATCACAACTAATGGAACGTCTTGCATTTTTTCATCTTTTTGCTCAGAAAAACTGTTACTTTGCTGCTGAGCAAAGTTAATATTCAAAGAATTTTCATTGAGTTGTGGTAATGTGTTTACTGAGGCGTCAACCATGTCAGTATTGTTATCATCAACTGAATTTATCGAACAGGCTGATATAAATAAAACCATGAGTACAACCAACAACCTGCGACATAGGTGATAATACAAAGACTGTTTTATACTTGGTAGGTTAGTGCAAAGCGTGAATAGCATCTATTTCTCGCTCCTTTTTATTAAATTGTGCAGGATCTAACTCAGCTAAAATAGAAAAACTTTTTTCAACCCATACATCGTAAGTGTTTTGCCATGCTCGTTTAGCATTACTTGCATGAATTTCTATGGATTTATCTTCAAAAGGGTAAGCTATTTCTTCTAATATCAACTCATACTCTTCTAAAGCAAATTCATCTAAATCTTTAGGTCGTTGAGATGACATCACATCATCAGCTAATTGCTTATACATTTGAGCCAAGTTAAAAGTGCCCTGAGGTACAAATTCTGCACGTTGATATGATAATAATTTTTGATAATAATCAATCGCTATTTTCATCGATTTTTGCTTACGTTTAAGGCTCTTATTTAAAGGCAAATTTAGTTTCGTCCAAGTAAATGTTTGTTGATGAGCTTGTCCTAGCCCTAGTGCAGCCACTGAAGCTAAATAGGTTGATCTAACACTTATAGGTTGCTTTCCTTTTCTTTCTGCTTTGTCATGAAAACTAATTAATTTTCGATACCAATAGTATTGTTTATTTGGCTCTTTAATTTGTTTGTAAAATTCACTCATTTTAAAACGAACTTCTTGGGCAACATCAAACGGCTCAGGGTAAGCGTGTGCATATGCTCTAAACGTAACGATTGCTTTAGGTAAGTTACCCGCTTTTAAATAATACTCAGCCGCACTATATTGAGCTTCTCTTTTTAAAGCTACACTAGCTTGCCCTTGTGTCATAATAAGCAGTTGCCCTGCAGCTAATTGCCACTGTTTAAGCTGTTCGTACGCGTTTGCCAATTTAGCAGGAATGCTGGCAGTGTATTCGTGCTTTGGATACTGTTTTTGAAAGGGTAATAACACATCTACAGCTTGCTGCCACATAGCTTGTGCTAATAATATATTAGCCGCATCAAACTGCGCAGCTATACGATAACTTGACTCAGGAATACGTACACCCAAGCGTAAATAATGCTCAACCGCAACTAAAGGCGTATATTCTTTAGCTTGTTGCGCTTGAAAATAAACACTTGATGCCAGTAGGTTTCGCATAGTTTTTCTAGATTCGCTATTTCTATCAACATATTTTAATGCTAACGAATAAGCTTGTTCAGCTATTTGATACTTTTTTTGACGGTAGAAACTGTTTGCTTGTAATTGAGTAGCAATTCTTACTTGTTTCAAGGCAATAATATTAAGATCAGCTTTATTAATTATTGCCGACTTTTTTTCTGTGCTAATGAGAGCTACACCATGAGATTGTAGGATGAAATTAGTGTAATAATTTAATGATTGATAATCAGAAATATTAAAAGCGACTTGTGCCCCTTGTGTTGCTAACACTAGCGAGCGAAGATCCATTGGGTATCGGCCTATAAATTTACGATCTAATTGCTCTCGCATTGAAATTAAGCGCTGTTTTTCGCTAGATTTTTCTTTATTGTTCGGCTTATGAGTCAATTGTGTAAGCATTGCTCTAACTGTCACGGTTGTCGCGTAAGCAGCATCTAAATAACGCTTTTCATTTTCTAGGGTTCTAAGCGCTATAGAAGGTTCATAAGCAATTAATTCATAACTGGTTAATGCCTGTTGAAGTTGCTTAGCTTCAAAGCGAGCATCGGCATACAATAATTCATCGAATAATATGCCTTGGCTAGTGTGTAAGTCATCAAGTAATGTTTCCGACTGTTCAAGTTTCGCCAGCGATAAATAAGTACTGAGCCAATTAGCGACATCAACAAACGCATGTTCTCTTGTACTACCAGTAGGAATTTGTTGTGCTTTAGCATACAGACGGCGACTATGTTGGTAACTGAAACTTAATAAGTTAGGTAATACTTCTTGAACCAATACTCGTTCATTGACCAAAGCACTGCTTCTAGCAGTCATTGCTTTCTGCCAAAATGGGCTTGTTAATCCATAACGATTTACATAATACTCTTGCAGTTTTAGCGCTGCGTTATTTTTACCTTGCTGTTGATATAACTTTAACAAATCTAAACAGAAACGACTTGCCCACAGATTATTAGGGTTTAGTGTTATATATGCTTGGTATGTCAATTCTGCATCGTATTTCAAGTCATTTTTAATAAGAAAACTTGCTAGATTATTAAAAAGCATATGTTGGTAAACGTTAAGATGTTTAATCTGTTTATTCGTCTTTTGTTGCGTTAGTAACGCTAAAAGCGAAGTCGATTGCTGTTGCTGGCTAAGTGATATATTTAATACACGTTGAATATCAGTTAATATCCCTTGGTAACGAGAGGCTAGTTTATTAAAACTAAAGTTACCTTCATACGGTTGTATTTTTTCTTGTGTGACAATATGATCTAATAGAGCTATAAATTGACTATCTGCTTCGGGTAAACGGTTAAGTTTAAATAAAGTCCATCCCAACATATACATACTATTTACATAATAAGCTTGGTTATTATCAGCCGTTAGCACGGCCTGGTAGGCAACAAGCGCTTTAGAGTAGAACTGTAAGTTATAGTAAATATCACCTCGTCTAAAATGTAATTCTGCTGCATATTTACTTTGCGGATATTGCTCTAATAATAACTCTATCTGCAGTAAGCTTTCATCAAGCTTTCCTTGTAAATCAAGAGCTTTAGCCAGCTGATATTGAATGTGTTCATTATCAGTCCTGCCAGGGAAACGTTTCAGTAAATCTTCATAAGAAAGAACTAAAGTATTTAGGCTATGGTTATTTCCACCTAATTGCTCCTCTTTTATATGTGTCTCATTTTCATTGCTCTGTCCATATTCTGAATTATGATAAAGCTGAGTATCTATTTGCACTAAACGATAAGTGACTTGCGCTCTAACTTCTTCATTAGGCTCTAAAGTCAAAATAGATTGATAAAGCTTAGCTAGCTTTTTTTCCCGCTGAATTTTAGTTATAGTTACTGCCGCAAGTTCGGTGGCTGTTCGAGCTTGCGCTAAAGCACCGAGTGTTCCTCTTTGAGCTTTCTGATTATATTGCTCAGTTGTGCTTTGACACCCAGATAAAGTAACAATGCCTATTAATATTATGAAAAGAATGTAATTAGGAATTTTCACCGTATTACCTCTTGATTAGATATGGTAAAACGATTGTCTACCTGATGTTTCGGTGATAGTTCAAGCTGCTGCTCTATTTTTAAATCATTACTAGCAATGTGCTCTAAAATTTTTGCCATCGCTCGTTTTGTGCTTAGAATATGCTGCGCTAAAATATGCTGTTGCTTATTAATATACCCCGCAATATTATCAGTGATTTCTTTTATTATCTGAGCATGTAAATGCTGCGTTTTTTGTAATAAACGTTGAGCCGTTGCAGCACTTTTGAGTTGTTTTTCAATAATTATTGCTAATGAGCTTTGCGATTCACTCAAGATTAATATTTTACTTTGTTGATTTTTTACGCGCGCTAAAGATTGATCAATAATTTTCAATGCTTGCTTATGATGCCAAGATCGCTGTGGAAATTGCTGATAAAGCTGCCAATTTAAGACACCTTCAACACGATTTAGGCGTTGTTGATAATCCTTAATGCTTTGCTGCTGGTTTTTATCATCAATAGCATATTTCTTTTTTAGATAAATAAGATTTTCTTTACTTTTATTAATGCGGTTCAGCCATGCTTGTTCATTATCATTAGCGAATCCATCTCGCCATGATGTTTCATGAGTTTCACCATGACTAAGGGCTACTTCACTAGCAAGAGCAACCGAGAGTTTTTCAGCTAGCGCGGTTCGCTTAATGAGTAATATATTTAACTGTACTTGCTGCTTATTGTTTTTCTGTGATGTAACAATATTTGCTTTTCGTTGTTGATTTAATGCAATAGTTTCAGCTAGCCAATGACTTTTATCTTGCAATTTTTTAATTGTTTTAGATAAAGCATTTGTTTGCGCCAGATCTTGATACAAATTACTTAATGATGGCTCTTTTAGTGCCTGTTCAAGCCAAATAGATTGAGCTTCATTTTGAAACTTAAATGGTTGCAGTGAAAATGATGAAAGTTCAGTTACTCGTTGTTGATAAAACTCTTCAAGCTGTTGATAGGCTTGTAAACCTTGATTCAGAGATTGTTGCTTACTTATTTGTTCAGCCAATAATTCACCTGATTGCCAACCTAAATAAGAATATGGGTATTGTTTATGTAATAAGGTAAATATATTAAAAGCGCTAGTATAATGTTTACTTTGTTGCGCAGAGTAAGCAAATAAATAAAGTGCTGATTCGCGATAAGGACTGTGCTGGGGAAATGTTTGTAGTTCGGATAGCGCTTTTTCAAATAGTGCTTTCTGAACATATATTTGAGCTAACAATAAACGTGCATAGTCATTAATAGCTAAGCTTTGTTTACCTTGAGATATGCTTTCTGTATATCTATTATCTTCGTTAGCACCATATTCTTTAGCACCAAACAATAACTTTTTCGAAAATAGTGTTTGCCAGAAGGTTGGCTCTTCCGAAAACCAAGAGCTTACTTTTAAAACGTTAAGTAAATTAATAGCCTGTTGATATTCTTTATTTTCTATATGCCTTAACGCATTATTTAACTGAATATAAGGAGAAAATAGAGCATCTGCATTAACGTTTTCATTATTCTTTTCTAATTTATCAGTACTCATTTTTAGTAAGTTTGTTTTAGTTGGCCAATAAGCCAGTTGACTAAGCATTGTATATTGAGAATAATAACGGCTATCAACTCTTAAAATATTTGATAAAGCGTCTTGCGCTTCAGCCATTTTTCCTTGCTCAATAAACTGCTCAGCTAGTGATAATAACGCCACTAACAACAACTCTTGTATATTTTCATTAGCAGTATTTTTATGATCAAACGCAAGTAGTACCTGTTGCGCTTGAGCCTGTAGGCCAATTGATATTTGCAAACCTGCTTTTAAAAGACTAGTCTTTTTATCTAGCTCACCTAAACGTAATTGAGTGCGGCCAACTTCTGTTAGTGCAGTTTCATTTTGACCTTGAAAGTAATAGAAAAGAGTTTGTCGATAGTGCTTTTCGGCTAAATCAGTTTTTGCTAAATTCAACTGTTGAGTTCTAGCAAATATGCTAGGCATAAATACAATACTGAGCACAGAAATAAGCAAGACTCTTGCAATAAATAACACTGGTTATAGCACCCATTCTTCTACTATAACTTTAGTTCTAAAGTTACTAGTTTCATCAACAAGTTTTAGTTCTATCATCAAAGATTCATCATCTTTTTCAAATTGATAATTAGCCGCTCTTTTAACATTCCTTCCGTCATTATCTAGACCATTAAAAATAGCCGTTAATTGATAACTGCCCATTTTTAAATTACCTAAATATAATTTTTGAATACCACCTTGCTCTAGCGATTTTCTCTGTCTATCGGTATAAAGAAAGCCAGCAACATCTTGATCATTAATTTTCACTTCAACACTATCAAGTTTAAAAAAACGACCAATATCAACAGAGACAAAAATAGCTACTTGAGTACTTGCTGGAAAAAGTAGATCTTCTTCTAAAATAAAAAGCTCAAGATTAAGTTGTAATACTTGCGATTTTAATTGTTCGAGCTCCTTAGCTAAATTACTGGCAGAGCTGTTCTTTTCAGGCTCTTGCGCGTAGCTAATATCAAAAAAAGAAAAGTTTATGAGTACCATAAATAGTAAAAGTGAAATTTTTTTCATAAAATAGACCTAAGAAAACATTAAAAATATAAGCTGAAAAATGCTCGAAAAACATCAGCAGAAAACCCATAAAGAGGCTCTTCTCCAACACCACCACCTGCGGTTGGATCCCTAAAATTATTATAATTAAAGGTAATATGATCCCATTGCAATGAAACCTCTGAACGCCAGTCACTAATAGAGTACTTTTTAGGAATTAAATAAGTAATGCCTAAACCTAAAGTAATATCGTTAAAGTCACTAAGCTCTTTATCTCTAGCCATAAAGTTTTGCGCATCTTGGTGAGGGAATAAATCGCTATAAAAACTAGCTTGCGTCTGCTGGTAATAACGCGCTTTAAATTCGAGTTCTAGTGATTTGGCAATGGGATGACGATAACTTAATTCAAAATCACTCGCATCAATTTGCCAACTATCAGTAAAGTATCGGTAATGTAGAAAAACAGCCGCTCTGTAAGGTAAATAATAACTTGCCGATAATTTAGTTGAGAAAGAATTTCTGGTATTTGGATAAACTTCAGACTGATAACCAACTCCTGATTGAGTTGAGGCATCAAGATAGCGAACTGTTCTATAAGGGTTATTCAAATACCCTTCATCAGCTACACCTTCTATATTTAAATTAATCACTAAATTTTTGGTTAGTATTTGGCTAATACCAGCACGTATTCTATATTGTTGGCTTTGTTCTTGAAAAAGATCATCCCCATTTCTCATGATTTTATTATCACTAAAAGCAAAACCTAAACTTAAATTAGTTAAGTCGCCATAGGTATCATGGGAAATATCAAAGTTGAGGGATTTAGCTAAATAATCATCTTCATCACTTTGTCTGACGCTTAATGCCATAATGGTTTTTTCATGAAGGTACTCAATACCAATTTGAGCCTCTTGTCGTTTTTCACTATAAGGGCTAGCAGTACTCAACACATCAACTGAGGCAGAAGAAATAGTATCAACATAATAATAAGCCGATAAAGCGACGGACTCTGTGGCCTTTTTTCTTAACAAAACTGCTGGACCATCTATATTCATACCACCGCCATCATAGCTATGATAGAGCACATCTGCGCGATCAGCTTCTAACACGGCTGCTTGTGCATAAGTATTGATAAATAAAAAAGCTAATAAGCTGACGAGTAAAGCCCACTTAACGTTAACTGTAGCTTGATTAATTACAACCACAACCGCCTCCACCTGCACCTTCTGAGCCACGACTTGATTCTCTTGCCTCATAAACATGTGCAATATGCATATTAGCAATAGGGTGTCGGTTTACACGCATAATAGGATCAGCTAAATTTTGCCTTTCATAAGGCTTTACCCAAGGTTCTACTGGTAACTGTGCGCAACCACTGATATTTAAAAGTACACTGACTAATAGTAAGACTCCTAAGTTTACTTTATATTTCATGTAACTTACTCCCTGATCAACTTTTTAATTGCCTTGGCATATTTTTTTTCATAGCCTACTTTAAAGCCTCTAAACACTTTTCTGACTTTGCCATTTCGATCAATAATAACGGTAGTTGGCATAGCTTCAACTTGATAAGTTGCCGATATTTTATTAGTTTGGTCAAAGAAAATAGGGAATGTTAAATTCAAACCTTTCAAAAATTCTCGACCAGCCTGATTTTCTTGTTCGACATTTACCCCCCAAACAGAAACACCTAAATTATTATATTTATCATGAAGTTTTTGTAAAACGGGCATCTCTTTACGACAAGGTCCGCACCATGATGCCCAAAAGTTAATAACAATAATTTCCCCTCTTTGTTCGGTCAAGTTAAGGTTAATACCTTGTAAGTTTTTCAAAGTAAAGTCAGGTGCTATCTGTCCTAATTCAAGCGCCTTAACTTGCATCGAGCAAATCAATAAACCTAACATTAAACATTGAAAAAAAACGTGTTTAGTCGCTTTTATTATTCTTTTTCTTGTCATTGTTTTTATTGCCATCAAGTAAGTGTTTATCATAATGCTGCTCTGTTGCTTTACATAAAGAATAAAAGGGAGAAAAAATCAAATTAGAAATAAAATGAAAACCCAGTTGTAAAATTTAAATTATGGGTAGTTTTATCTGAGCCAGTAACGCGGGTATTGAAAATATAGTCGCTCATAGCTATGTCCCAAGTTATCCAGTCATTAAGGAAAATTCGATAATTGGCAACGACATTAACGGTAAACTTATCATCACCTGTAAATTCAGTACTACCGCCACCTAATTCGATTGAAAACACACTATTAAAAGCAAGGTTTTTACTTAGAAAAACTTCTCCTGGCATTAAGTTATAGCCAATACTCAAACCATAGTAATTAAACTTTCTCTGCTCATCTGTTAGTAGAGGCGGTACATTGGCAAGTTTTTCAAAGCTTGTTTCTCCAGCAGTTGCCGTTCCATAAAGTGCTTTGGTATAAAAATATTCATTAATATGATAGGTAAGATGTCCACTTGCCCAGAGACTAGACTCAAAGTCTTCTATAGAGATAAAACCAACTTGTAAGCCTATTTCAAAGTTTTCATTATCTAAAAGATCATCAAGTACCTCTCTGCGTTCAACGTCAACTTTAATAATACGGCTACTGTTTTCATCTTCAGTTTCTAAACCTACGCCTTCGGCTTGTTCATCTGCCATAAAATGCATTGAAGGAGTAATATAGCTGTCGATAAAAAGGTTACCTTCACTAGCGTAACTATAATTACTACCGCCTATAAAAAGAGCTAACGCTATTAAAAAAACACACTGAAACCTAATTTCCATACTTGAATCTCTTCATTGTCATCCCGATCCGTTAATACTAACGAATATTTATATTCAGCTCGTAAAATAAAGTTACGTGCTAAATGATATTTAACTCCAAAAGTGGCTGACATTAAAGAGTCTTGCCTTGTTTTTGAGTCCGCTAAAATACTATGAGGCTTAGTGCTTATTATACCAACACCAACACCTATATAAGGTATTACTATTAATTCAGGTAACAGCTGGCTAATGAGCATAATTTCATATACGTCACTATCAGAAATACTTCCTAAAGCTTTACCTGCTAAAACCTCTCCGCTAAACACATCAGAAAAGGTATAACCTAGTTGTACGTTATAAAAATTGGCTCCATCAAAATCACCATACATAATGCCAGCTTCATAATCTCGCTCTTGAAAATCAGTTAACGTTAACTTAGTTTGATTAAGTTTTTTTCCATCATTACTTAAACCTAAAAGCTGGTCTTGATTTAACCAACCTTCATTATTACGTTGATCTATCACCTTTAACCAATTAGTCCGTTTGAGTAATACGTTGACCTCTTCTCCTTTTTCAACGACATGTAAAATAGGGTAACCAATACCTGGGCCTGAGTGTAATTCAACAAAAACAACATCGATTTTCAATGTTAGCGGTTCTTGATTATTTGCACTGACGTGAAAGCTAAAAACACCTAATGTCAGTATGGTTAATAATTTTAAATATTTATAAAAAATTTTCATTACAGTTCATTTTGCTCATTTATATGATTAACGATCTATATACCCATATGTTAATCTTGTTGATGAAAAGGTGTATTGTAATACTGTCCACCTATATCTAACCACTCACTAATTAACTTTAGCTCATGCTCTGACAACATGTTTTCATGGGTTTCATCCGAAAATAACTGAAAAAAACCAGCACTTGCATTAGCACTATCAACAGATAAAACAGCTTGTACAGGTATTGTCGTTAAAATAGCAATAGGGCTACCTTCAGCATCAAGCACTAAAATATCTTCACTATCGCGTTGATAAACAACATTTCCATCTCCATCTAATAATTCAATACGTTTATCTACAAGAATACCTTCTATTATCTCTTGCTCTACATCGTTAAATAACAACTCTCTGTAACTTGTTAAGTGATCGGGTTCATCGACAGACGGCGAAGAAGATAAATCTAATTGTCCTGCTGGTACTTGAGCCAAATTATCAGTGTCGAGTAAACTATGACAGCTCGTACAGGTATTATCGGCGATTAGCTCTTGAGAATTTTCATCGAATAATTCTCGAGATAATTGCCACAATGGCTGAATGTGCTCAACATAGTTTATTTGAATACGGCAATAAGCATTCCAATGAGCAAAACATTGGCTGCCATTAGGACTTTGAGTTGCCAATTCACTGTAAGAGTAATGAATATCATCATTCACCGTTGATAGTTCAGGTTTTGTCCAAATATCACGATAGATGATGTCCGCGGCTAATACGGCTAAGCCATTTGTCATTTCATCAGCTTCAGCCATTGTTTGGCCAACTTGTGGCACAATATTATCAGTAGTATTTGGAAAAGGCATTCCTGAAGATACTGCACCATTGTTTATACTAATGGCTTGTGCTTCTATACGACCATGGGGTAGCTCACTATTTCTAGTATGGCAGCCATTACATTCTAGTGTTTCACCTGCTTTAACAGTGAACCATTGACGGTGCCTGCCTCCAATTCGTTTTCCTTCTGCATCTAATATACTCAATGCTAATGGAACATGAGCAGGTAACTTAACCTTAACAGAGCCATCAGGTTGAATAGGTGTGTAGCCAATGATCTCTCTCATTAATTGATTACGACTTCTGCCAAAATCAGTATTGCTAACCACTCTTACTTCTTCTGGCGGCATAGGAACACCACGCACTATACGTAAAAAACGTGCAGGTAAATCTGCTGCTGCAGTAATAGTAGGATCTTTTAAACGTTCAATTCCACCACTAACATCCTGGCCATCATAATCATAAACACTACGAATATGAATAGCGCCTGCTTGTTCATTAGCTAATTCAGCACTTAATCCTGTGCTAAAGTTTTTATCCTTAATAAATGATTGCTCAATACTACTAGCTTGCATCACAATAGCTTCAGTAATCATATTATCTGAAACTGCCTTTGCTACTAATTTTTGAGTGTTTTCTTTTGCATTATAGAGCCATAACTCATAAGAATCTGGCGCAGGTGCAACATCATTTTGTGATAATTCTTCATCGGTTAACTGACCACAAGCTTTTATGCTGCCCTCAAAAATAATGCGGCATAAGTCCCAACTAAGCAAATAACGTTCGCTATTATCAGGTAAAGCAAACAAGTGATTTAAATGACCTGATCTAGATAATATTTCAGAGAAGGTAAAATTAAAGGTTTGTTCAGAAAACAGCTCAGATTGAGCATTTCCTGTCACTGTTGAATCAGAAGTAAGCTGTTGATTATCAATAAAGTCGGTAATATTTATTGTTATAGGTCGCTTCTGATAACGAGTTTCTTGTTCTGATGATAACAGCATAAACACTTCACCATTAGGCAATTGCTGCGCTTTTACAAAGTCTATATTTTCTTGTTCGCCATCAAATTCTGCTTGGTGTGAATGCCACCCATAAACTAACTGGTTATCTGTGCCGTCAGGATTCATCTGGTACAAATTAATTTTATTATTTCCACCCATTGCATCCCAGCGACTATATAAAATGTGACCGCTGTGTAGCACTAATGGGTAAAAGTCATGACTCATATTAAACGTTAATTGTTTAATATTCGTGCCGTCGGCATTCATAACATGAATATTAAAGGCAGCATCTTCACTTCGCTCGTTTAGTGCAGTGTACTGAGGTTTACCTTCGTCAAGTAATATAGCTCTTGAGGTTCTTTGTCTATTGGAGGCAAAAATAATACGACCATCAGGTAAAAATCTGGCCATAAGATCATCCCCTTGTTCTGCGGTATTATCGCTGATGACAATACGCTGTAGGGATTTACTAGTTAACTGGTAACGCCAAATATTCCATTTTGGTTGCTCGCTTTCATCTGCATCAGCTATTTCAGGAGCTCGAATTGACACTAAAAATTGTTGGCCATCATCAGCAACAGTTATGTCTCTAATATCAATAGCTAAACTTTGCTCAAGCTCATCTTGAATGAATAAATTTTCTGTTAAATTTGTAACAACAGAGTCAGCAAAAGCATTTCTTTTAATGAAAAGTGCTGCACCAGGATTAAATAAAATAGGGTTTCGAGCAGAAAAAGTAGCTTGCTCAATGTCTTCGTCGTCAATCGAAGTCATAACACTTCGTTCAATGTAAACGACAGGGAATTCGACTAAAACGGGATCTGTTTTATCATCAGATTGTATTGTTTCAGAATTACACGCAGTTAGCAGTAATGCTAAAAATGTAATACTGTAACAAGATGATATCAAATTCATGGAGTTCCCCATTTTTACTAAATTTAATCAACTTACATGATTAAATATGAAAAATAATTATAGTGTTAAATATAAAGTACTAAATATGATGATTAAAAATCAAACAAATAATTGGGGGATTATTTATATAGATTATTTTGAAATAAAAATTAAAATAATGCAAACAATAATCATCAATTTTGAAAAATAAAACAAAAAGTAAAATTATATTTGCTCATTTTCAAATCATTATATACACTCAAATTTCTTTAACGGCTACTTTTTAGAGCCGTTAACTTTAACAATAAACATCTTCAAGGAGGCTGTATGAGGGTGTATATCGAACCATTAAATCGTTTAGGTTTATGGCAAAAATGCATACAAAAAACATCCATTATTTCATTATTTATTAGTGTATTATCAACATTTTCATTAAACGTGAGTGCATCAACGTTAGAGCAAGCTAAACGGTTGCATGATCGCATTGTTGGTGTACCCGCATCAGAACAAACCCTTAATGACATGATAATATTACTTGATAATAATCAAGCTATTTCTGCTGCCTATAAAGCAATGGAATCTAAGCATTTTTACTCTACTGCATTAAAACTGTTTGCCACACCTTGGACAAATAAAGATCAAGATATTTTTTATGAGTTAAACGATTACACGGCAACTTTCATTGGTATTGTACGTGACGACATAGATTTTCGGAAAATTCTCCAAGAGGATATTATTTATATTGGAAATAGCAGCTTAAATTTACCTAGTTACAGTACAAATAATAATAACCATTACCAAGCATTAGAAAATCAATTTATTAATTTAAAAGATGAGTTAATTAAAACAACACAATCAAGTTTAAATGGTTTTCCTAGTGAGGCCACAGCTGGTGTTTTAACAAGTAGAGCTGCAGCTAAAGCATTCTTTTATCTTGGTACAAATCGCGCTATGTTACGTTTTACTCTAATGAATCATTTATGTACTGATTTAGAGCCATTAAAAGATAATACCCTCCCCCCTGACAGAGTTCGACAAGATATCAGTAGAAGTCCTGGCGGCGATAGCCGGTTATTTATAAATAATTGTTTAGGCTGTCATAGTGGCATGGATCCCTTAGCGCAAGCTTTTGCATATTATGATTATCAATTTGATGTAGAAACTGATCCTCAAGCAGAAAATGGTGCTATTACATACAATCAATCTGGAATGATTAACCCTATAACTTCAACACGTGTGATTAACAAATATCATAATAATTCAACAACTTTTCCTTTTGGCTTTGTTACGCTAAATGATCAATGGAAAAATTACTGGCGCGAAGGGATTAATCAAAAATTAGGATGGGATCCACAACTAAGCGGTCATGGTAATGGCATGAAATCATTAGGAGAAGAGTTATCAAATAGTCATGCTTTTGCGCAGTGTCAGGTAAAGAAGGTATTTAAAAATGTTTGTTTAAGAACAGCAGAAAATACCGAAGATATTAATCAAATAGCATTAACTACTTCATCTTTTAAACAAAATAGTTACCAATTAAAGCGAGTGTTTGCTGAAATTGGCGAATATTGCATGGGAGAGTAATGATGATTAATCAAATTAAAGTAATTTCACTCTCTAAAATTCTGTTTGTCACTCTATTTATAATAACCATAGCTGGTTGTGGTGAGTCTGAGGTTAAAACTCACCCACCTGCACCACAAGAGGAGCAAAACCAAGAATATACTGGACCTGCTCCACAAACTGAAGATGTTCAAAAATACAAAACAGCACTTTGGGATAATATATCTACAAGTGATAAATGTGGTGCTTGCCATATTCAAGGAGAACAAGCACCTTACTTTGCTAGCCGCCATGATGTCAATAATGCTTATACATACACTAATCCTTTAGTAAATTTATCAAAACCTGCAGAATCTCGCTTAGTTGAAAAAGTTAGTTCTGGGCATAATTGTTGGTTAAACAGTGCTCAAGCATGTGGTGAAACTATGCTGCAATGGATTAAATTTTGGGCTGACGATAGAGTTAGCGTAGCTAATACTATTGAATTAAAAGCGCCTGTAATCAGAGTTCCTGGTTCGAGTAAAGCTTATCCTATTGATGCGAATTTATTTAACACTCACGTTTATCCTTTATTAATTCAATATTGTGCGGCCTGTCATAATGAATCTGCTAGCGCTGCTCAATCACCATTTTTTGCAGGTGATGATGTTGATAAAGCTTATGAGGCAGTAAAGCGTGTTATTAATTTGGATGATCCTAGCCAATCACGGTTAGTGGTAAGGTTAGGAAATGAGTTCCATAACTGTTGGAGTGACTGTCAATCAAATAAAAATGAAATGCAAACCGCTATTGAAAACTTTGCCGATGAAATAGCAGTTGATGTGATTTCTCCAGAAATGGTAGTTTCGAAGTCATTATTATTAACTGACGGGCTAGTTGCTTCAAGCGGTGGGCGTTTTGAGTCCGACATTATTGCTTTATATCAATTTAAAACAGGTGAAGGTAATACGGCTTATGATACTTCAGGAATTTCACCTGCTGCAAATCTAACTTTAACAGGAGATATAGAGTGGTTAGGTAGCTGGGGGCTTGCCTTTAATAATGGCCGAGCACAAGCAAGTACTGCAACCAGCAAAAAATTGCATACATTAATCACTTCTACCGGCGAGTTCTCTATTGAAGCATGGTTAACCCCAAATAATGTGGTACAAGAAGGGCCTGCTCGAATTGTGACTTACTCTGCTGGTGATAATGATCGTAATTTCACTTTAGGCCAAAGCCAATACAATTACGATTTCATGCTTCGTAGTCAAAATAGCACAAATAACGGAACACCTATATTAAGTACCCCTGATGCAGCAGAAGAGTTACAGGCTACTTTACAACATGTAGTGCTCACTTATTCAGCGACTTCAGGTCGGAAAATATATGTAAATGGTAAGCTTATAGATGTTAACGATGATGAACCGTCTCCACTTGCATCATGGGATGATAGTTTTGCTTTAATCTTAGGTACCGAAGCTTCAAATAATTATAAATGGCAAGGAGATATTCGTTTACTTGCCATATATAATCGTGAGTTAGAGCAAGAACATATAAGCCAAAATAATGATGTTGGCGTTGGTGAAAAATTCTTTTTACTTTTTTCGATTAGTGAGCTTGTTAATTTAGATAATACCTACATTCTCTTTGAAGTGAGTCAGTATGACAATTACAGCTACTTATTTAATCAACCAAGTATCGTTAATTTAGATGGCAATAGCTTCACTCAAAATATTTCTTTAAAAGGCATGCAAATTGGTCTTAATGGTAAAGAAAGTCTTCAAGGGCAAGCTTATGCCAATATAGATATTAACCTTGATAGTGAGAAAAACATTACTGCTCCCTTTATTTTGTCATCTCTAGGTACAATTATAGGTTTAGAAAAAGGAGCCAGTAATGATGAATTCTTTTTAAGTTTTGAGCAGCTAGGTCAACATCAAAATATAACAATACCTGCGCAGTTTATTCAACCTGATGAACTACCAACAAGTACTGACAATCCCAAAATTGGCATTCGAAATTTTGCTGAAATAAATGCCAGTATGAGTGAATTAACAGGCGTTAATCAGGAAAATCCTAAAGTATCCGATATCTATCAATTAGTGAAGCAGCAACTACCAACATTAGAGAGTATCGAAACTTTTATTTCAGCACAGCAAATGGGAATAACTCAATTAGCAATCGCGTATTGTGATTTAGCTATTGAAGATACAAGCATCCGCGGTACTTGGTTTCCTGATGTAGATTTCTCTCAAGCTCCGTCAATAGCTTTAAACTCAGCAGGTAGAGCCAACTTACTTAACCCATTATTAGATCAACTTATGCCGCTGAACTTAACAACTCAACCAGAAAAAACTTTCGTTTTTAACGAACTAGATACTTTAATTACACGATTATCAAATTGTACGGGATCATGTGATGCAGTTCGAACTAGAACTATTGCAAAATCATCTTGTGCAGCAGTATTAGCTAGTGCCGTAATGCTGGTTCAATAAAGTAATATGGTTAAAATTCACAGGATAAGTCGTATTCAAAGAGGTTTAAAGACATGAGCATAAAAAAACATTTTCATCCTGATAGCCCTTTGTTATATGGTAATCATAGTAAACCAATAACACGACGTGATTTTATTACCTCGGGTTTACGTAAAGGTGGCCATGCTGTTGCGGGCTTATCTTTATTGAGCTTATTTTCTAATCCGAATAAAGCCTATGCTGATCTTTCCCCTGATTTAGCAACATTACGCGATAGTTGCGGTATTAATGTTCAAGGAGCTGGAAAGATCCCCTTTATTAGTTTTGACCTTGCTGGTGGCGCCAATATATCGGGCTCGAATGTGCTAGTTGGTGGTACTGGTGGTCAATTAGACTTTCTTAATACTGCTGGTTATAACAAGCTTGGCTTACCCGGAGACATGTCTCCCGCCATAGCCAACCCAAATAATGGTCTCTCTGATTTCATTAACACTGATTTAGGGCTAGCCTTTCATTCTGACTCTGCTTTTTTACGAGGAATTCTAGAAAAAGTATCCCCTGACACGACGGCAAAAATCAATGGTGCAGTATTACCAAACCGCTCTGATAATGATACTGGTAACAACCCTCACAATCCTATGTATGCCATTGCTGCTGCTGGGGCTAACGGTTCACTTATGCCATTAGCAGGGTCTAGAAATACCGATTCTGGAGGGAACTCTATGGCACCACCGCGGTTTATAGATTTAAGCATACGTCCCACCAAAGTTGATCGTCCTAGTGATGTTACAGGCTTAGTTGATGTCGGTGATTTATTCGACCTATTATCGCAAAGCGACGCCGTTGCCGTAATGGAAAGTATTCAACGAGTTAGTGCACAAAAAATGGCAAAAGTTAATAGCCAAGTAACCCGTGACGATGTCATTAAAGATATGGTCAACTGTGGTTATGTTAAAAGTGCTGATTTAGCTGATAGATTTGGTAATCCCGCTACATTAGATCCCTTATTAGATGTAGATATTGTTGGTCCAGGTGGTATTTTTTCTTTAGCAGAGTTTGATAGCGAAAGAGAATTTCAAAAAACAGCCTCAATAATGAAACTTGTAGTCAATGGTTTTTCAGGTGCAGGTACTGTCACTATGGGTGGATTTGATTACCACACTGGCGACCGAGGTACAGGTGAGTTAAGAGATTTACGCGCTGGACGCTGTATGGGTGCTTGTTTAGAGTATGCTGCAAGGCGTAATCAACCACTGATGATGTATGTATTTAGTGATGGTTCAGTATCGAGTAACGGCCGAATAGATGACTCTATTGAAGGTAGAGGCAAAGGCGTTTGGACATCAGATAATTCATCCACAGGAGCAGCATTCTTTTTAGTGTTCAATCCTAGTGGAAAACCGCAATTAATGGGCGCCACTAGTGAACAAAATGCAATGCACCAACAAATAGGTCATATGCGCATTGATGCTTCTGTAGAAACATCCTCTGCGCCGTCTGCAAACAATGTCAATTTATTGGTGGAAACAGTGTTACTAAATTATATGGCTTTACATGGTGAACAAGGACAATTCGCTAATTTAGTACCGGGACAAGGATTAGGGAACTCTGTTATGCGAGACTCATTAACCGCATTTCAACCGATTATAGGTGGTTAAAATAATGATTAAGTTATTGCTGCAAACCTTTAGAGAAGTGCAATCTTTGCTTATTATCAATAATAATAGCTTCAAAGTCATCTAACTTATTTATTAAGATCATACCATCGGTTAAACCTTTAACAAAAATAGTCGTTGAAAGTGCGTCAACATAGGTAGGGTCTTCACCAATAACTGAAACACTCACCACTTTTCGTGCTGAATCTCCCGTTTTAGGGTTAATAATATGATGATAACGTATACCGTTTTCAACAAAATAACGCTCATAATCACCAGAAGTTGATATAGCCTCATTAGTCAGAGGAATATGCGCTGCATTTTTATTAATTGCTCTAGGATGTTTGATACCTACTAACCAAGGTCGACCATGTTTATCACCTAATAAGCCTGTATCACCTCCAGCGCTTACTAAGGCATGTTTAATTCCTGCTGTTTTTAGCAGTGCTAAACAATTTTTTACAGCATAGCCTTTAGCAATGCCTCCTAAGTCTATTTTTACTTTACTACTACTAAAACGAACAGTTGATTGTGAGGACTCTAGTTGCACAGAGTTATAATCAATCATAGGCAAAGCATCTTTAATCTCCTCTTGTTTTGGACGTTTATTTTTACGATAGTTATATTGATAACCAATAGAGGCATAAGTTATATCAAAAGCACCATGACTCAGTTTAGATATATCTTGAGCGATCATTAACAAATCAAAAAGCTCTGGAGATATTTTTATTGGTTTGTTACCCGCTTCTCTATTGACTAGACTAAGCTCGCTTTGTTCAAGGTAAGGGCTCATTTGCTTGTCAATTCGAAACATTTCATGCTCAACAGCTTGAATTAGCGAATGAGCATGATCAAATTGCACTTCATCAAGCCAAAACTCAACATGCGAAATAGTACCCATAACGTTAAAACTATGTTTAAACCATTTGGCATTTACTGTGCATGAGCATAACAATAGGAAAACCAAGAAAAAGCGTTTAACAGCAACTAAATTATTCATTATACTTTTTATAATAATAGTTGTTGTAAGTCAGCTAAAGAATTGACCACCGCTTTGGGATTATATTGCTCTAATATTTGTTTGCTATGAACCCCATAAGTAACCCCAACACTATCAACGCCCGCATTTTGTGCCATTTTCAAATCATGGCTTGTATCACCAATCATAATGGCTTCAT
>Ga0209081_1000540_pt1 | contig 22815 bp, 23 predicted proteins | sample GOMGulsemesocosm_4_FD_184636 | JGI IMG/M metagenome (GOLD analysis project Ga0209081, IMG submission 184636) | Methane-oxidizing microbial communities from mesocosms in the Gulf of Mexico - GOM15B Gulf of Mexico (SPAdes) (version 2) | ecosystem: Environmental > Aquatic > Marine > Cold seeps... | reverse complement strand
AATCCAGCGATTGTCTTTAATTTGGAGGTTGATGATATTAATGTTGATCGTTATAGCGCACCTAAAAAAGAAGGAGCTAAGTCCACGCCTGCAGCCACTCCAGCAACAGCAGTGGCTGCAGCGACAAGCTTAATACCTATGGAAACTATCCGAGGGCTTAATATTTCGGGTGACTTAAGCATTGCTAAGTTAAAAGTCGCTAAATTAAGTATGGAAGGAGTTAATTTAAACTTTCAAGCCAAGCAAGGTATTTTAAAGACTAAACAAAGTATTAAGCAGCTTTATAGTGGCGCTTATAACGGTCAAATAACTGTCAATGCAAAGGGTAAAACTCCAATTATTTCCTTAAATGAGAAGGTTGCGGGTGTACAGTTAGAGCCATTATTTAGCGATATGCAACCAGATACGCCAGCAAAAATAAAGGGCGCAGCAAATATTACAGCTAAATTAAATATGCGAGGTAATACGGTTCCCGATATTAAGTCGACTTTAGGCGGGAATATTGACTTTTCTGTGGCTAAGGGGGCGATTACTGGTTTTAATGTGCAGAAAATGATTGATATGGGCAAGTTATTTACTAAGGGAAAAACAATGAAAGAAGGTTATGTAAATGAGCAAACTTTGTTTTCTGTACTACAAGGAACAGCAACGGTTAATAAAGGGCTTATTAATAATCCTGATTTTTTATTGGAATCCTCTACTGTAGAAGTGAAAGGCGCTGGTACAGTTAATTTGGTCAATGAAGCATTGAGCTATAAAGTACAAGCTAAGGCTAAGCAAGCCGTAAATGCACGTCCTGTGGCGATAAAGGTGGGTGGTACATTCTCTAAGCCTAGTTATATTGTTGATGCTTTATCGATGATTACCGAGAAAGAAGAGGAAAAAATCAATAAAGAGATTGATAAGCACCTCGGTGAAGGAGCTGGTAAGGCGGTGAATAAATTATTAAAAGGTTTTTTCTAGGCCTAAGGGCGAGGATTTAATAATACCCGAAAGTATGACGCAGGATTTTGGTTTCACGGGCGTGTTAGGAAAACAGGCGCATAGTCAGCTACGCAATTGTTTTTCTAGCGCGGCGGCGGAGTTAAAAGACAAGTCAGACTCGGGTATTATTGAGTTCTTGCTCCTTTTAGGTCGTTAGATCCTAATTTTACTTGTAAACTATGCACTATTAAGTGCATAGTTTATAGCGATTTATTTATGACCCCCCAAGATTTTCAAGAAAACTTGCTACATTGGTTTGACCAGTTCGGGCGAAAAGACCTACCTTGGTCTGTGCCAGCCACACCCTATCGGGTTTGGATTTCTGAAGTCATGTTACAGCAGACGCAAGTTGTCACTGTGATACCTTATTTTCATAAGTTTATTCAGCGTTATCCTGATGTCGATGCACTTGCGAATGCACCTTTAGATGAGGTGCTTAGCTTATGGGCCGGTTTAGGTTATTATGCGCGGGCAAGGAACTTGCATAAAGCTGCAATAGTAATACGGCAGGCTGGCTATTTTCCAAGTTCTTTAGAAGGCTTAATGGCTTTACCTGGGATTGGTCAATCGACTGCGGGGGCTATTTTAAGTATCGCGTTCAATAAAAGCGAACCTATTTTAGATGGTAACGTGCGACGTGTATTGGCTCGATTTAAAGCGATACAAGGCTGGACGGGAGGTAGTGCTGTTAATAGGCAATTGTGGGCAGTTAGCGCATTTTATACGCCAGAAAAGCGAGTGGCAGATTATACGCAGGCAATGATGGATTTGGGGGCAACTTTATGTACTCGCTCAAGGCCGAACTGTCCTGCGTGTCCTTTGCGTTCAGATTGCCTTGCTTTGCAGCAAGGACGTGTGCATGAGTTGCCGACACCGAAAGTTAGCAAAAAAATCCCCATCAAACAAAGTGTTTTTGTTTTGTTATTGAATCAGGATAAGGAAATTTTGTTGGAAAAAAGAGCACCCGTAGGCATTTGGGGGGGGTTGTGGAGCGTGCCAGAGATAGGTGGTATGCAAGAGTTAGAGGGGTGGTGCCACTCTCGGTCTATTAATGTAGTTAAAAAAGAAACTTTAGCTATCCGACGGCATACCTTCTCGCATTATCATTTGGACTACGAGCCGGTACTGTTGTATGTGGATAACCCTATAAATAATGTGCTGGAAGCGAATAAGGCTCTCTGGTATAAACATCTACAGACGAAAAACATTGCTTTGCCTGCTCCGGTAAAGCAGTTATTTGATGAAATTAATGAGGAATAAAATGGCTAGATTAGTACAATGTGAAAAGCTAGGAACAGAGGAAGAAGGTTTGGATTCAGTTCCTTTTCCTGGGTCTAAAGGGCAATATATTTACGATCATATTTCCCAAAAAGCATGGAAAGAATGGATTGCTATGCAAACGGTATTAATTAACGAGCATCGTCTAGCCAGTTTTGAGCCTAAAGCTAAGGCGCTGATTGAATCAGAAAGAGAAAAGTTTTTATTTGGTTCTGACTTTCAAATGCCTGAGGGTTATGTGCCGCTAAAAAGCTAAAATAAAAAAGGGCCATTAGTTACGAACTACGTAACTAATGGCCCTTTTTTCTGCTTAAGTTTAAATCAAAAAGCTTAGGTTTAACGCTTCATTGATTCAAAAAATTCAACATTAGTCTTGAAGTCTTTAAGCTTGCCTAAGATAAACTCAGAAGCAGCCATTTCATCCATAGGCTGCAGGATTTTACGTAATATCCAAGTTTTTTGTAGCTCGTCAGGGTGAACTAAATAATCCTCTCTACGCGTACCAGAGCGATTAATATGAATCGCTGGATAAATGCGTTTTTCAGCGATTTTACGTTCAAGGTGTAACTCCATGTTACCGGTACCTTTGAATTCCTCGTAAATCACTTCATCCATACGCGAGCCAGTATCAACTAGCGCAGTTGCAATAATAGTTAAGCTGCCGCCCTCTTCGATATTTCTTGCTGCACCGAAGAAGCGCTTAGGTTTTTCTAAGGCGTTAGCATCAACACCACCGGAAAGTAGCTTGCCCGAAGATGGCGCGACTATATTATAAGCGCGAGCTAAACGGGTTAATGAGTCTAACAAAATAACTACGTCGTGTTTGTGCTCAACTAAGCGACGAGCCTTTTCGATAACCATTTCTGCGACTTGAACGTGCCGCGCAGCAGGTTCATCAAAAGTACTAGAGATAACTTCGCCGCGAATACAGCGTTCCATTTCTGTTACTTCTTCAGGGCGTTCATCTATGAGTAGTACGATTAGGTAGCACTCAGGGTTATTTTCTGCAATAGACTGAGCTAGGCTTTGCAGAATCATAGTTTTACCAGCCTTTGGTGGAGATACGATAAGTCCACGCTGACCTTTACCTATAGGCGCAATTAAATCAATGACTCGGCCAGTTAAATCCTCGCTAGAGCCATCACCGCGCTCCATTATGAAGCGTTTATTAGGGAATAAAGGCGTTAGGTTGGTAAATAGAATTTTATGTTTTGCATTTTCTGGGGGCTCAAAATTGATTTTTTCAACCTTAAGCATGGCGAAATAACGTTCGTTATCTTTAGGTGGTCTGATTTTTCCGCTGATGGTGTCGCCAGTGCGCAGACTGAAACGTCTAATTTGGCTAGGAGAAACATAGATATCATCGGGACCAGCTAAATATGAGCTGCCGGGTGTTCTTAAGAAGCCAAAACCATCTTGTAATATTTCTAAAACCCCGTCACCGTATATATCTTCGCCGCTTTTTGCTTGTTTTTTTAGAATAGAGAAAATAACTTCTTGTTTTCTCGTTCGAGAAACATTTTCAATGCCTAGGCTTTCTGCAAGCGCGATAATATCTGTAATAGGTTTTAGTTTTAATTCAGTAAGGTTCATACAAAGAGGTGTTTAAAAATAGAAGGCGCTGTTTGTGTAGAATGACAAAGTCAGCTTAAGGTAAAGATGTGGGTAGTTTGATGTTTTGACAGTGCAAGTGAGGTCAGCACCAGAGGCAAAGTATACATATAAATCCAGGAAGTAACAAATTATTATTGATTACTTCCTAGATTAAGAACAATTAAATATTGTCGTCGATAAACTGAGCAAGTTGAGATTTTGTTAATGCACCAACTTTAGTTGCTTCAATATCGCCATCTTTAAATAGCATTAGCGTTGGGATGCCTCGTACACCGTAATGTGCTGGTGTCGCAGAATTATCATCAATGTTTAGTTTTGCAACAGTAATTTTGCCTTTATACTCATTGGCAATTTCATCTAAAACTGGGGCAATCATTTTGCAAGGACCACACCACTCTGCCCAGTAGTCAACTAGCACTGGTGTGCCAGCTTTTAAAACAAGTTCGTCAAAATTACTATCAGTTACATGAAGGACCAAGTCACTCACGCCATTCTCCAAATTATTTCACAAAGTGCTAATATCCCTGTATCGAAAAAATTTGTCAATATTTTTTGCCTATTTGACTCGATAAGTTCGAAGTTTAGTACTATAAGTAAAATCTTTGCAGCGCTAATCTTGCAGTGCAAATGCAATGTTATTGATGTATTCTATATAGATGAAAAAAACACATTTAACAGATACACGGTTTATTAATTTAGAGCTTTCAAGCTCTATCTTGCGTGGCTTGAACGGCGCGGGATATGATCAATGCACTCCGATTCAAGATCGGTCGTTGCCCATTGCTCTAAGGGATCGAGATGTTGCTGGGCAAGCGCAAACGGGTACAGGTAAAACGGCGAGTTTTTTATTGGCAACCTTTCAGCGTCTGTTAAATGATAAAAGTGAAGAGAAAAAGTACCCAAGAGCGATTATCTTAGCGCCAACGCGTGAATTAGCGATACAAATTCATAAAGATGCCTTGTTATTAGGTAAATATCTTAATTTTAATATGGCTCTAATTTACGGTGGTACTGATTATCAAAAACAACAAAAAGTTGTGCAAGGTAATGTGGACATTATGATCGCTACGCCAGGGCGACTTATCGATTTTTATCGGAAAAAAGATTTTTCTTTGGATCATATTCAAGTTATGGTTTTAGATGAAGCCGATAGAATGTTTGATCTTGGCTTTATTAAAGATATACGCTATTTGTTAAATCGCATGCCAAGTCCCGAAAAACGGTTAAACTTGCTCTTTTCCGCAACTTTATCGTTTAAAGTGTCGGAATTGGCTTATGAGCATATGAATCAGCCCGTCATGGTTAAAATTGAAAGCGAAACGATGACTGCTGACTCAGTGAATGAGGTTGCATTTTGTCCAGCAAATGAGCAGAAAATCCCCTTATTGCTTGGTTTGATTCAAACGCATAGTCCTGTGCGTAGTATTATTTTTGTTAATACCAAGCGTAGCGCTGAAAAGTTAGAGGATTATCTGGCCGCCAATGGATATAAAGTGGCGTTACTCAGCGGTGACGTGCCTCAGGATAAACGTCAGCGATTATTGGCTGATTTTCAAGAAAGTAAAGTCACGATTATGATTGCCACCGATGTTGCTGCTCGTGGTTTACATATTCCCGATGTATCGCATGTATTTAATTTTGATTTGCCTCAAGATGTCGAAGATTATGTGCATAGAATCGGTAGAACTGCACGTTTTGGCGCGAGTGGTGAAGCGATTAGTTTTATTTGTGAGGAATATGCTTATTCAATGCCTGATATTGAAGAATACATAGGTCATAAAATTCCTGTGCAGCGAATTACTGAAGAGTTACAGCCAGAAATTATAAAGCCAGCCGCTCGCCCTAGGCCACCGAGAAAACCAGCTCCAAATAGAACGACAAGGGATACTAGAGCAAGAAAGCCCCGCCCTAAAGCAGTTCAAAAGAGCGTTAAGCCGGCAGAAAGTTAAATCAGTTAACGTTAGGCGGCATAATCTCCCGAAAATCAGTAATGGCAGGAAACTCGTTAGTAGTTTGTGCGGGTTTTTGCGAATCCGGTTTATTAATATTGATTAAATGTTCAATGCCAAAGGATTGTGCAGCACGTAATACGGCTAAGCTGTCATCAACCATCAATGTTGATTGCTGAGTAAAGCCTTGCTGTGCTTGAAAGGCGGCCCAGAATGACTGATGTTCTTTGGCGAAACCAAAATTATGCGAGCAGATAATCTGCTTAAAAAAGGGCTGTAAACAGGTTTTCTCCATTTTTAGTGAAAGGCTATCAGGGTGTGCATTGGTCACTAAAAATACGGCTTTATCTGTTTGCTGTAATGCCGTTAAAAATTCAGTCACATGTGGCAAAATGTCGATTAAACCGGCAATTTCGGCTTTTAAACCGGCAATATCTAAATTTAGCTGCTGACTCCAATAATCTAGGCAATACCACTCTAAGCGCCCTTCCATGCCTTTAAATAAGGGCTGCAAAAATTGCTTGGATTCAGCTAGTGATAGTTGATTTTGTTGGGCATAACGTTGCGGTACAAACTCCAACCAGAAATGATTGTCAAAATTCAAATCCAGTAAAGTGCCATCCATATCTAGTAAGACAGTATTAATTTTGTTCCAATTGAGCATAACAAAAGCTATAGTTAAGAAAAATAATATTAGCCACCATAACAAAAATGTCAGAAAAACCGAAGATACTTAATAGAAATATCGTGGCTCAATCTCAGCTGTTTAAAATTGAAGCTTTAGATTTAGAGTTTAGTAATGGTGCGACAAGGCAATATGAGCGCTTGGCTAGGGGCCATGGTAGTAATGGCGCGGTCTTGATTATCCCTCTAATTGATAATGAAACCGTGTTATTGATACGCGAGTATTCAGCAGGCGTTGAGCGCTATGAGCTAGGTTTGCCTAAAGGAAAAATAGATAATGGCGAAAACTGTGTGCAAGCGGCAAATCGTGAATTAAAAGAAGAAGTGGGTTATGGCGCGCATAATATCCAGCAGCTAAGTTCATTTTCTTTAGCGCCCAGTTATATGGAGCATATGACTGATATTATGCTTGCCCAAGACTTATATCCAGAACGGTTGGCGGGCGATGAGCCTGAGGAATTAGAGGTCATACCTTGGAGGTTGGATAATTTAACAGAGTTAGTGATGAGCGGCGAATGTACTGAAGCTCGTAGCATTGCTGCTTTATATATGGTCAGGGATTATGTCCTGCTCAGAGTAGGTAAGACATAAAGGTCCCTATAAGTACCGAGGCATAATTACAAAGCGTTTTTGTAGGTTCGAATTTATTCGTACCTTGTGTTTAATAGGCTTTTTCGGTACGAATAAATTCGAACCTACAGGGGTACCATTCAGTTTATGCACATTCCTAATCACCTGAAACGCGAATAACTTCAGTAATAGAGGTTATTCCCGACTTTGCATAAGTTAAAGCACAATCTGAGAAGCGCTTGAAATTTGGTGTTGCTAATGCTGCAGCAGTGAAGTCGGCAGAGTTACCACGGCGCAGCGCGTCTAACGTCTCATGGCGCATTTCTAATAATTCATAGACACCAATACGGCCGCTATAGCCTGAGTTTTTGCAATGAGGGCAGCCGGCACCTTGTTTAAATGAAAAGTCAGCGGCATTTATTTTGAATACTTCACTTAGCCAAGTACTTTGGCCTTCATCTATAACGGCGGGTTGTGTGCAATTTTCACAGAGCCTGCGAACTAGGCGCTGAGCAATAATAACGCGTAATGCACTGGCTAAAATATAGCCTTGTATGCCCATATCTAATAAGCGAGTTGCCGTTTCTACTGCGCCATTGGTATGAAGTGTGGAGAAAACTAAATGGCCGGTAATGGAAGCTCGAATGGCAATATCTGCGGTTTCAGTATCACGCATTTCCCCCACTAAGATAATATCAGGATCTTGGCGCAGAGCTGAGCGTAAGGCGCTCGCAAAAGTTAAGCCGACTTTATCATTAATTTGTACTTGATTGACCCTAGGTAAACTATATTCCACAGGGTCTTCTGCGGTGATAATTTTAGTTTCTGGCTTGTTGGTTTCGGTTAATGCAGCATAGAGAGTCGTGGTTTTTCCGCTACCTGTTGGGCCGGTAACTAAAACTAAACCATGTGGGCTGTTAATATGTTTGCGAAAGCACTTTAAGATATCGGCAGGAATGCCTAAAGCGCTTAAATCTAATAGCCCCTTGGAGTGATCTAAAATCCGCATTACGATTGATTCACCATGCTGTACCGGCAAAGAGGATAAACGCACATCCAGCTTTTTTCCTTTAACTGAGATATTAAATCGGCCATCCTGAGGAATACGCTTTTCTGAGATATTGATCCCAGCCATTAGTTTAAGGCGCACTACCAAGGCAGAAGCAATCTTCACTTCATCGATAACTTGCTCAGTTAATACGCCATCAATTCGCTGTCTAATGCGCAGTACTTTTTCATCCGGCTCAATATGAATGTCCGAGGCATTCATTTGTATCGCATCATCAAAAATAGACTGTAATAATTTTACGACTGGCGCATCAACGATTTCATCTGTTGAAACCAGTGCGTTAAAATCATAGTCATTTTCGGTTAATTCATCTTCTAACTCTTCAGCTAAATGAGAAATTTCTTCAGTGCGACGGTAAGATTGGTCGATGACAACGAGTAATGCAGACTCGCGAACAACCACAGGGCGCACACGTTTTTTCAATATTCGACTGACTTCATCGAGAGCCATTAAATCAGTAGGATCGGACATTGCTAGCAAGGTGTCACTCTCATTATCTTCTAAAATGAGCACACGGAACCGGCGTGCTAGATTTTCTGGTAATTTTTTTGCTGCTTCTGCATCGCGCTTATGCTTGGTAATATCTATAAGCGGTATTTGTAGTTGGCGAGATAAGAAATTTAAGAAATCTGTTTCACTCAGATAGTTCAAATCAATAAGCGTTCGGCCTAATTTGGTGCCGACTTTCTTTTGTTCCGCCAACGCCGCCATGAGTTGCTCATGGGAAATAATTTGGTTTTGTACTAGCAAATCACCAATACGAATTTTCTTTCTTTTGTCCGTAATATCCATGGGCTTTTAAGGGAGTTGTTTGAGGCGTTGTTGTATATAGTTTGTTATAGCCGGATTTAAACTGCGTAATTTTAATGCATTTTGATAAGCATTATACGCTGCTTCTTTTTGCTTTAACGCATCTTGTGCGAGCGCTAAACCTAGCCAGTACTCGGCTTTGTTAGAGTTAACCTGAACTAAAGTTTGGTAATGTTCACTCGCTTGAGAGTAAGATTTACTCTGCTGGTAAGCAGCGGCTAGTAATGCTAAATAGGCTTCATTTTTAGAGGATGTGGTAATTTGAGTTAATAATTGTAGGGCGGTTTCTGTATTTTTTTCTTGTAGGTAAAGTTGTGCTCGCGCCATTATAAAGGCTGTATTTTTCGGAAATATAATCAAACTTTCATCTAATAAGTTGATTGCGCTTTGTTTTTCACCGGCATTAATTAATAGGCGGGTTAATAGTAAGCGAGCATTGCTCTGCTTGGGTGTTAGGTTGATGCTTTGTCTTAATAAGCGAATCGCATGTTGAGGGTTGTTAGTGTTTGAGGCTTGCTGATAAAGGTTATTTGCTTGTTGAGCCATGCTTAAAGGGGCGGGTTTAATGCTATTTTTTGCTGACTTCGAATTAATAGCTGTTGGTGCATTTAAGCTAGGGTGGGAGGTTGGTTTTACCTTGAGTGGCTTGGCGATGAGTGTGGATTCCGGCTTAACTGGGCTAGCAATAATTTTGGGTAATTCTGGTTTATCACTGGCAGGTGCGCTCTTTATTTTAGCTAAAGGTTTAGGTTCATTTACTGTTTGTTTAGATACTGTTTTTAACGCGGGAATGGCTAAAGGAAGGCTTATAACTCGTGTTGTTTGTTTTGTTTTAGATAACGCTAGATAGGCAAGAAATACAGCGATGCTACTTATTAAAGCACCTATTATGAGTGTTTTTTGTATGTTTTTTTTGCTTGCGCTAGGGCTAACATGAACTGCATTTTCTTGAGCAAATGGCGGGGAAGCTGTTGCTTTATTATGCTCAATATCGCGTAGCATTTGATTTAATAAACTCATATTAACCCTTGTGCATAAAGTGCCCAAGCGAGGGCTATAAACAAGGCTAAACCCCCGTAAGTAATTTTTTTATAGTGTCGCCGGGCTATGCTTTTAGCGCAGTCTTCGGTATCTAATGCAGCGGTTCGTATGTATGATTTATTAATATTGTGTAAGCCTCGGCCATAAGCGACTAGCAGCCCCTTATGAGCAAGAATATTGATCAATCGAGGAATGCCACGGCTGTAATAATGCAGTGCTTTAAGTGCAGAGCGAGAAAAAATATTAACCTGAGTGCAGTTAGCAATAGTTAAACGATGGTTAATATAACTGACTAATTCAGCGTAGTTTAAGGGGCGAAGTTGATAGCTAAAGGTGATTCGCTGTTTTAATTGACGGATAGATTTATGCTTTAAAAGCTCATCTAGTTCAGGTTGGGCAAAGAGCACAATTTGCAGGAGTTTTTGTTTTTCTGTTTCTAGGTTAGTGAGTAAACGTAATGCTTCTAAGGTCTCTAGTGACATGGCTTGAGCTTCATCAATAATCAATACAGCTTGCTGTCCGTGGTTGGAAATTTGGATTAAAGATTGATTCAATAATTGTAAGATTTGCTGTTGGTTAATATTCTGGGCATAAGCAATAGAAAATTCATCAGCGATAGCTTTACGTAACCCTGAAGGCGTTAAATGCGGGTTAGGTAGATAGGCTGTTTGGTAATGATTATCTAATTCATTGAGCAATTTACGGCATAATAAGGTTTTGCCAGTGCCGACATCGCCTGTAATTTTAATGAAACCTTCGCCATTGTTTAGGGCGAGCAATAATACATTGAGCGCTTCTTGGTGCGGTGGTAATTGACAAAAAAATTGTGTGTCTGGTGTTAAATTAAAGGGTTTTTCTGTCAATCCGAAGTGCTGTTGGTACATAATTATCGTTGCTTATAAAGCCAGCTTTATTGCTGATAATCCGTATCGCCCCATAGTTTGAAGTCTTCGTACTCTTTAAGTCGTCTTTTAGAGTCGGTTAAGCCCTGATCCCAGCTATGCTCATCCTTAATAACTGTCGGTTTTAGTAAGATAACTAGCTCAGTTTTCTTTCCTGTTCCTGTATTGGTTCTGAATAACCAACCAAGGTAAGGAAGTTCGCTTAACCAGGGAATTCCATTTTTACCTTCTTCTCTAATAGTCTGCATTAAACCGCCAATAACAATAATTTGACCATTTTTAGCTTGGACGATGCTGTCTGATTCACGCATGGTATTTAAGGCGAGAGGTACAGAGTTTGGAGCGCCATTGACTGTAAAACTCTTTTCTTGAGCTTCTACTAGGGTAATGGATGGGTGAACATGTAAAGTAACTTCATCTCGAGCATTTATTTGCGGAGTGACATCTAAAGCAATACCAGAAAAAAATGGAGTCCAAGTAACATCTTGTGTTGTTGTGGTTGTTGATGCAGAACTATTATTATCTGAAGAAATATCGGTGATAAAGTATTCATCTTTACCTACTTTTATAATTGCTTTTTGGTTGTTGAGTGTTGAAACGCGAGGGCTAGATAAAATTTTCGTTTTACCCTGGGTTGCCATCAATTGAATGTATGCAGTAAAGTCACCAAACTGCGCTTGAGTAATAAAGACGTCTTTAACTTGAGAAACTGCCGAGGGTAATGGGGCAACACTAGTGAGAAATGCTTTTCCACTTTCTTTAGCGATACTTGACCAGTTCACGCCATCTTGATGACTATCATCTAAGGTTATTTCAATAAATTTAGCTTCTAAAATAACTTGGCGTTGTGATTGCGCTTGTGTAACGTCGATAAAACGTTCGATCTCTAATAACTGCATTGGCTTTGCCCGAGCGACAATAACCCCTGTCTGCTTATTGAGAGCAATGCTTGCCTCTGGATTGCCAGCAATTAAGGCATGTAATGATTGCTCCAGTTCACCCCAAAAATTAGCCTCTGTCTGAGTGATGATAGAGCCGCCAGACGTTGATCCAGAGCCGCCAGGCGTTGAGCCAGAGCTTTCATTATTACTGCTATCCGTTGAGTTAGAGTTCTGCGCGCTTTGACCAAATGTTACGTGAGTACTCGATTCGCCTTTGCGGGAAATATCTAATAAATCGATCTTAAAGATTTTAGTTTGTGCGCTAGCTGGATAAATAATGTACCCAATATCTGTTTTTTTAAAATCATAGCCATACACTTTATGTACGGTGGTTAAAACTTGCTCAATGGTTACTTTTTTTAGTGATAAAGAAATATTGCCCTGAACGTCAGGATGGACCACCATATTGGCCTCACTATCAACGACTAGGCCCATAAAAAATTCACGCGCATCTAGGTCGTGCACAGAAATATTCAGCCGTTCAGCAACGGGTTTTGAATGATTGTATTGCGCTGCATTCAAGGTTTGGTCAAAACCTGGGACTAAGGCATCGCTGATTTCTTGGGGTGGAGTTAGAGCTTTTGCTTGTTCTGGGGTAATAGCATCAGGGAAATAATCATCAACAATTTGCTTTTCTGGGGTACAGGCAGCCGTTCCTATAATGCAAGTTAAAGCGAGTAGACGAGAAAAATTTTTCATACTAATGATTAGATTTATATGACGCTGGAATTAAGTATAAGCTTTTAACAAGCCCTTGATGTTTTATTAAAACGGAATTCTTTTTTACCTTTAACAAAGTAATATCGTTAAACGATTCGCCTTGTTTTAAGGTTTTACCATTTAAGGTGGCACGCTTTGAACGGTGCGAAAGCCAGATCGCGGATAAAACAATGCCTTGGTTTTGAATTGTAGGCGAATGTTCGGTGGTTGGCGTAGTAACGGGTTTCGTAGGGTCGCGAAATTGCGCAACGGCTGCTTGGCTTAGTATTAAAAAGCACAAGGCTATCTTGAGTCTAAACACGTAACCAGTGCTCCTGAAAACCTAAAGTATAGACTTTAATGGTGACTTCTGCTGTCGGATATTCTTGTGTTTTGTAATCTATGCTGTGCCATAAAAAGCGCCAAGGAGAGGCTTCAATCGCTTGTAAATAGCGTAGCGTATTTCGATAATTACCGGAAAAAGTTAAACTTAGGCCGTGCTGAAACACCCATGATTTTTCTTCTTTTTGCTCGGTTAACGATTTTACTGGTAGCTTTTCTGCGCGGACCAGTTGTAATCCATAGTCGTCATTTAATAGCTCAGCAAGCACTAAGGTCATAGAGTCTGATTCGACAAAACGCTTACTACCTAATTGAACTTTTTGTTTGATCTGTTTTAAGTTCGCTTTTACCTTGCTTAATGCCTGTATATTTTGTTGATTTGGATTAAATTTTCCTTGCGCCTCGATTTCTGCTTTAGCGACAATTAAATCATTTAATTGCGTATCTATTTGGCTTATTTCTTCACGCAACTGCTCTTGCTGCTGCCACATAGGTTGTAGATATAGACTGTCTAGTCCCATCCATAATCCGGCTAGTATAGCAGCGACAATATAAAGTTTTTCGCGTAGCGATAATAATTCTAAGCGCGCTAATAACATCTCGTTCATGACGCGGGTTTCTCTTCTGGCACTTGCGTGCTAATCGTAAAGTTGATTTGTTTGGCGTTATTTTCTGAGGCTTGCATATGTAAATGGGAAAAATAGCGCCCTTTAAATACGGCCTCTTTATTTAGTAGATTGATTAATTGAGGCAAGGTATCAGGCAAGTAAGTGCTACCTTGTAACTGAATCGTGTTTGTTTCAGCATCTATGCTTATTTCTGTTAACCAAATAGTATTAATTGATTGTTCAGCTAGGGCATTAAAGTAAGCTGAGAAGCCGATATTTTTATCGGATTTCTGATTACTTAACATAGCCACGACACGTTCTAAAGACGCAGAAATATTTTGTAAACGATCGAGTTCGCTGGCCAATAAAGGGTTTATATCTTGCTTGGGATACTGCAACTGGATAAGCGATAAATCTGTTATTTCAGTGCTTAATTGTGCTTGTTTAACTTGTAATTCCGCTTTTAATTGATGAACTTGCCAGCCTTGCCAAACGCAATAACAGAGCACAAGTAAGAACAATAAACTACCACCAATAATATATGTCTGTCTGTTTAGCTCTGCTTTTTTTTCTTGTACAAGCTCTTGGTATAAGTTGATTTGTTGAATCATGCGTTGCCCACCTCATGACGCAAAGTGGCCCCAATAACGGTTGCGCAGTAAGCTTGAGTTTTATCGGTTAGGATAGTATCTCCTTCTAAAATTGTAGAAATATCCATAATACGCGAATTAGCACTTAAATTTTCATTCAAATGATTGAGAATATTTTCCGTATGGCTAGGGACGGGGATAACTGCGAGAGTCGAGATAGAGGGGATGCCGTAGTAACTTTCAACATAGTCCAAGGAACGTTGGATTTCTAAAGATAAATCATTGATTTCCATCGGTGATTTATCTGAATCTAAGCGTAAGTCTTCAAAGCCAGAATCTAATTTACGTGATAAATAAATACGACCTTGTTTTTGTATGATGATACTGCCATTTTTAGGTAATAAGTGCAAAATTGCTACACCGCGATCATTTTCAGGGAGTAAAGTTGCCAAATTACGTAAAGCCGTTTCCTGAATATCGATCACTTCTAAATCTAGTCCGGCTTGTTGGCAGAGCTCTATTTTTGGCTTGAGTACTGCAACGGAGCTAGCAATTGCCGCCAACATCTTTTTGCTACTAGCATGTTTGGCATCAGGAAGGTGGTAAAAGTCGATGCAGGCTTTTTCTACTGAAAAATCGACTGAATCAGCAATTTTCCAGCGTAGAGCTTCACGCATTTCATCGTTGGTAACTGGTGGTGTTTCGAGGGTTAAATGCCTATAGTCGGCAGGCGCTAAAAGCAAATGGCAATGAAATGCGGCTAAACTATATTCAGTGGCGAGGCGAGATAGAGTCTTGACTTGTTCGCTTGTATTGCGGACAGCAAAAAAGTCACTGAACTCTAATTCCAGCTTATTTTCTGGTGTATATTTTGCGATGGCTACACTTACGCCCTGTGGGAGAAAGCATAGGCTGACAACCCCACGACACACCTTCTTTCTTCCTAAAAGTTTTGTGAATAATTCCAAGTGCTTGCCTAGCGTGTTGTTGAATTATTTTCGATTTTACAGAAAATAATTCAAGGGTAAAGGTATTTGCATTAATGCGATAAGGTACGCAATAAATTAGCGTAGTCTTCGTCAATTTTATAATCTGTAGTGCGTAATGCTTGAATACGTTTACAAGCATTAATCACCGTCGTGTGGTCGCGGCCACTAAAAGCATCGCCAATTTCAGGTAAGCTATGACTGGTTAGCTCTCTTGCCAACGCCATCGCCATTTGTCGTGGTCTAGTAACTGATTGCTTACGACTTTTAGATAATAAATCAGCAATTTTTATTTTGAAATAATCCGCGACGGTTTTTTGAATATTTTCGATACTCACTAACTTATCTTGCAAAGAGATCAAATCATGTAGCGCTTCTTTAGCAAAATCAATAGTAATAGCTGCGCCGGTAAATTGAGCATTAGCCAAAACACGGCGTAAAGCACCTTCTAAGTCCCGCACATTTGAGGGGATACGTTTACCGATAAAAAAGGCAACTTCATGGTCCAATTCGACACCCGATTGTTGCGCTTTATTCATTAAAATCGCCGCGCGCGTTTCTAAATCAGGCGGCTCAACTGCAACGGGTAAACCCCAACCAAAACGTGATTTTAAACGATCTTCTAGGCCTTGAATTTCTTTAGGATATTTATCACAGGTTAAAACGACCTGATTTTTCTTTTCTAGCAGGGTGTTAAATGTGTGAAAAAATTCTTCTTGAGAGCGCTCTTTGCCTGCAAAAAATTGAATATCATCGACAAATAAAGCATCGACATTTCGGTAATATTCTTTAAATGCATCAATACTATTTTGCTGGAAAGCCCTAACCATATCCTGGACAAACTTTTCAGAATGTAGATAAACAATATTAGCATTCGGATTTTTGGCTAAAATGGCATTGCCGATGGCATGCATTAAATGCGTTTTACCCAGACCGGAAGCGCCATAAATTAATAGAGGGTTATAGGCTTTGCCAATATTTTCAGAAACTTGCAAAGAGGCTGCTTTGGCTAACTGATTTGATTTACCTTCTACAAAGTTGTCAAAAGTAAATGCCGTATTAATAAAGTTAGGCGATCTTTTCTTCTTCGGTGGTTCGCTCGCCGTGCCTGCTACCGTACGCCTGGGTTGGCTGGGTGGCATAGCTGGTTTTGAACTACGTGAACCAATTTCCATTTTTACTTTATATTGACCGCCAGAAAATTCAAAGATAGCATCTTCAATTTTGCCTAAAAAATGGTCTCGAACATGCGCAATAATAAACTGGTTAGGAGCTAGCAGGACAATAACATCATTTTCTTCTTGCGCTTGTAATGGTCTAATCCAAGTGTTTAAATCATTAGAAGAGATTTCATTTTCAAGACGGGATAGACAGGAATTCCAAATAGAGCTCATTAAACGATTGGTAAGATAAAGTTAACAGAATGATTTTAGCTGGGGCTTATATCGCTGTTGAAATAAGAAAAAAGAGAATCTGAAGCAGTTTCAGTTGCCATAGATAATAGCATAAAAGGGCTTATCGCCTCCTTAAATAATACCTAAAAGTAACGACAAAAATGCAAACTATATTAATTACAGGCTGTTCGACAGGTATAGGTTACCGGACAGCAATTATGTTAAAAGAGCAGGGCTACCGAGTGATTGCTTCAGCTAGAAAAGAAGCCGATGTGGCGCGCTTGACTCAAGAAGGTTTGGAAACAGTGCAGCTAGACCTTGTCGATAGCTCCAGTATTATAAATGCCGTTAAACAAGTCACGGAAATGACCGGGGGTAAACTCGATGCTTTATTTAATAATGGCGCGTTTGGCCAAGCAGGAGCCGTAGAAGATTTGAGTCGTGAGGCTTTACGTGCGCAATTTGAAACTAATCTATTTGGTACGCACGAACTAACCAATCTGATTATTCCTTTAATGCGCGCACAAGGTGGCGGACGTATTATTTATAATAGTTCAGTTTTAGGTTTTGTCGCGATGAGTTATCGTGGCGCGTATAACGCCAGCAAATATGCGCTGGAGGGATTGGTAGATACGCTGCGCCTAGAATTAAAAGGTAGCAATATTTATTTGTCACTGATTGAGCCAGGGCCTATTAGCAGTGATTTTAGAAAGAATGCCTTTGCTTCCTATCAAAAAAACATAGACTCAAATAATAGTGTTCATAAAGAAACTTATTTAGCGATGGAGACTCGCTTACAAAAAGAAGGTCCAGCGGCTCCTTTTACTTTACCGGCGGATGCCGTGGTCGAGAAAGTCATTCATGCGATGCAGTCGAAACGGCCTAAAATTCGTTATTATGTGACTTTTCCGACGTATTTATTCGGTTTTTTAAAGCGAATTTTGCCCGTAAGTTGGTTGGACTATTTACTCGGAAAAGTTCAGTAAAATTTAGTATACCTAATCGATATTTACCGGAAAGGAAAGGTGCTTATAACTCCCTTTGCGGATATTAAAAAAAGCTAATTCAGGCAAACCCATTAAAATACCCAGCGCACTTTTTTTAGTTTTCCCCTGCATCCAATGGCCAAGTAAAGCTGCTATAAATTTCCATGCTGGTCGCCGTAATTAAATTGAGCGTACCGAACAGGGGGCGCGACCAGACTTGTTCATTGGTAAAAAATAGAAGGGCTCATTAAACTTTATAGTCTTGAGCGCTCAGGATGTTAAATTCTCTTGAATTTCAAAGGGGAGAGCATCATATTAATCGGGTTTTCCTTCTTTGGTTCCTCAAATTATTTAGTGACATTTAGTGAATATAATGATTAAGTGTTTAATGCTAGCGTTATGGTGACTTACTTTTAGGGTATGGTTTTACACCGGCAACTTATAAAACCAAGGAGCCTAGTACGCAAGTTTCGCAAGACTGGATCTGTATGGGTGGCTCAGATAACGGACTGTCCAAGCATGAAACAAACTTATTTACTTTTATTGATAGGGAGCATCAAAAATGAAGCTACACTCACTCACTCACTCACTCACCGTGCAATAATCATTGTAATTGCATTAATACCCTCGCTATCCCAAGCAAGCGATAATCAAATTCAGCCCAAATCTTTTTTTAAAGATACCACTATTTGGCCAAGCAATAAAATTCCCGTTTGTTGGGAGCCTCCACACCCACAGCTTAACAGCACTCCTCATAATAGAAGCTTAGTACAAACTGCGTTACAACAGTCATGGGAAGCAGTTTCTTTGGTGCGTTTTACTGGCTGGAATTGGTGTCCAGTCACTTATTTTAACGGTGTAAGAATTAGTTTAGGGTCTACTTCCGGATCTCATGGGTTAGGTACAGAGGTATTGAATATTCACCCTGCAACAGGTAAGCGAGGTGTAACCTTAGATTTCAATTTAAATGCACGGACTACGCCTACAAATGGTTTGCCTTTTCAGACGACACAGGCAAGATGCCAATCCAATAATGTAAATCTTGACCAATGTATCCAATTTATTGCAGTGCATGAGTTCGGGCATGTATTGGGTCTGTCTCATGAGCATAATAGAGATGATGATGGCTTTCCTACTCCATGTAAAACCGATGATGATCCACTCAATAATGTACGCGGAAACACTGACTTCACTGATTACGATCCTGAATCAGTTATGAACTACTGCCGACAAAATTATTATGGAAATCGTAACCTGAGTAGAACGGATATAATATCAGTACAGGCTTACTATGGACGAATACCAACGTTTACAGTTGAAACATTGGTATTAGATATTCCTCGACTTATGTATCAGGGCGGCTCATGGCGGTCAACGCTAAAATATGGGAGTGATGGAAAGTTTACTTTAACTAGCTATGCCCCCGATAATTCACCAGGGAACCAATCTAGCGTTGTATCAACCTTTGCAAATTCAATTGTTACTTTACCCCTTATAAGGTATATGGAAGGAGGGAAGGTAACTCAATTATTACAAGTCACATTAAGGCAAGGAAGTGACGGTAGGTTTTCTATGACCCGTTTTAACGTCCACCCAGATACAAAAATATGATAGTTCTAAGCTACATTTCTATTTAGGAATGGGACTGAAATAATCTGTTAGGTGGACGTACTTTAATTTAAAGAACGCCCACTTAATTTCATCCTATCAAAATATTAAGGGACCAAGATGCCAAAAATTATGTTTAAAAAGAAATTTTCTATAAAAATATATATATTGTTTTTAATACTATGCTTCAGCTTGTCAGGGTGCGGGCTCCCATTCAGAGGGAATTTAAGGATGGCATCTGATGATGATTCTTTATTAATATTTTATTCGCTTGTCATTTATGTTATCTGGCTAGGTGTTCTTGCAACTATTCCTTTAAATATTAAAGGAATCTTTACAGGCCCTCAGCAGTATAAGTATTATAAACTCTTTTGGTGGATAACCTCCTTAGCGTATGCAAATTTGTTTTTATGGGTTCTAGGGTTTGTACTTACAGGGAAGGTAGGGGAGTTGGTATTTTATTGCTTATATATGATAACTCTCGTCATCGTAATGCTTTTACCAACGCTTCTTCCTGCTGCCTATCAATATCATAAAAAAATAAACAACATAGATAGTTTTTTAGGGATGTATAGTCGCTATAAGCTGTATTGGTGGATAGTATCAATTATTTTTATAAATATGGGTTTACTAATCTTTTCAATTATTTTGGGAGTATTCTTAGATATAGGGGTATATGGGTTTGTTATGATACTTTTAGTGATTATTATGGGTTTGTTACCTACTTTTCCTTCCATCTATCAATACCGTAAAAAAAGCAAACAACAGGGAGCAGAGTAAAAAAATTCATATCAATCAAGCCGGCTCTCTTTGTGTTAATGCCTTGTAGATGGCTTTTTGGCGCAGAAAGCCAAATCCAGAGCTATTGCATCACTCGGATCGTGGTAGCCAATATGCAAGTAAAGAATATCGTAACCACATAGATATTATGAATATTGAGCAAAGCATGAGTCAGAAAGGTAATTGTTGGGGTAACAGCCCGACAGAGCGGTTTTTTCGTAGCCTCAAGAGTGAGCAGCTAAATTACGAATTGTCAGAGCAAAAGAAGCGGCTAAGTTAAGTATTATTGATGTGTGGATTTTTATAACGGTAAGAGGACCTAATTCTAAATTAGGTTATAAATCGCCCTTAGAGTTTGAGCGTGAGTTCCATAAGAAATAGGTCTAAGAAAGTGTCCTGTTTTACTTGACCATTAAAGTAGGATGGCGCGTCAGTTATGTGCCTTTAAAAGCTCTATATAAGCCCAGATAAAAATAGAGCTTTATCTGGGCTATTAATTTAATCAATGAAGCCTTAGTTCATTAGTTTACTCATGCTAGTTTTCGCACCGTCGACAGCACCAGTTGTTCCGCTTTTAACAATAGTCCCTTTTGCTGCACCTTTTACTGCGCCATTAACACCTTCTTTAGCGCTATCAGTGGCTACGGTTTCAGCCATATCTGTCAAAGATTTTTCATTTACTTGTTCTACTTTATCGGCAGTTTTCTGCGCAGTGTTAGTTGCATCAGTCGCTTGATTAGCTGCATCATTAACATCGCTTAAGCCAAAAGCCATTACATTTTGAGCGCTCATTATCAACAGACTTGCAAAGAATATTTTTTTTAACATTTTTGTTCCTTATTTTTTTATAAAAATGCCTACAGATAAATCTGTGAAAAGCATACGAACTAAAATGATAGTAGTACTTCTTAGCTTGCTAGGGAGGGGGTGTAAGCTAAAAAATAAATATCATTAACAAGCATAATGCAGTATTGATGCCAAACAGGGGGCTTTATAGCAAAATGATTGATTGAAGATATCTATGATTCTAGTTGATAGCAGTATTTATAATGCTTGTAGACCTAGAATCCTGAGGTAAATTAAATTTATTTTTGGGTTGTTAATTTTATCTAATAGCACTAAAAGCAAAAAAACTGTCGCTATCAAACAACTGATTCTATTATTTAAAAGTAATGCTCTAGTATGGTTTATGGTTATTATTCATAATAAAACAATGACTTACCTGTTTATGATGCACTGTTAATAAGCGTCGCATTAAAGAGACAGATCGGAATGATTTTATTTTCCTTGCCTTACCGGTTCCTTTCGGCTTATTAGCAATGGTCGTTGGTTTTTCTATTATGTTTAAAGCTTCTAATAAGGTTAAGTGCAGGGTTATTAGCTTGTTTGATAATAAACATAGCCGAAAAGCTTGGCAAAAAGTGAAAGATTACCGGGGTAGTAAAAAAGAATCTTTTATTCGTTAAGCGCTTGTCACAAAAGTTTCAAAAAAGCTTCATTATTCTGTCACAGTAGAAAACTATTCTTAGTCCTGAGTACAACCACTACATCTGAAGTTATATTCAGACTGAAATAGGGGCAAGAAAAATGAAACTGATTTATTCCGTCCATAAATATGATGTTTTTATGTTCACACGTTTAATCAATGCAGGAGTCTACCAACATTTAGCTTTATTTTCTCGTTATATTTCCCGTACCGGAGATGGCCCTTTCTATGCTTTTCTCATCGGTTTTCTTTATCTGACCGAAGGAGCAGAAAGCACTTTTTTACAAACGCTATTACTCGCTTTTTTAATTGAAAGGCCCGTGTATTTCGTATTGAAAAATGTCTTCAAACGCAACCGTCCTCAAGCAGCTTTAAAAGATTTTCATAGTCTAGTGACGCCTTCTGACCAATTTAGTTTTCCTTCGGGGCATACCTCTGCAGCTTTTATGGTTGCAACGATTATAGGTTTTTTTGTGCCCTTCTTATTATTGCCTTTGCTTTTATGGGCAGCTTTAGTGGGTTTTTCTCGTGTAGTGCTTGGAGTACATTTTCCAACGGATACTTTAGTTGGAATGCTTCTGGGTGTTAGTGTTTCTCTTTTTAGTTTAAATCAACTAATGTCATGAAAATATTTTACGGAGTTCAGGGAACAGGCAACGGGCATATTACTCGTGCAAGAGTGATGGCGAAAGAGCTATATGCGGCAGGTTTTGACGTGACTTTTCAATTCACCGGCCGACCATCGGATAAGTATTTTGATATGGAAGTCTTTAATGGTTATCAGCATCGTGAAGGTTTAACCTTTAATACCGATAAAGGGCAGGTTAATTATCTTAAGACGGCAGCTGAAGCAAAACCAATTCGTTTTATTAAAGATATTAAGGCACTTGATTTATCGAGTTTTGATTTAGTCATCAGTGATTTTGAGCCTGTGACGGCTTGGGCGGCTAAAAAGCAGAACAAAAAGGTTTTAGGAATAGGGCATCAGTATGCATTTAATCACGATATTCCACGGTCAGGGTCTGACCCGATTGCTGATCTTGTGATGAAAAACTTCGCGCCTGCGGATATAGGTATAGGTTTGCATTGGCATCATTTTGGTCAGCCAATACTGCCGCCTATTATTGATACACCAGAGTTCCCCAAAAATACGCAAAGCAATAAAATTGTTGTTTATCTTCCCTTTGAGGATCAGCATGAAGTCATTAAGCACTTGTGTCCTTTCGAAAATTTTCAATTTCATTTGTACTCTCCTTCTCCTGTCGTTAGTAAATATGAGCACATTATTTGTCATCCTTTATCAAGAGACGGTTTTCAAAAAGATTTATACGATTGCCAGGGAATTATCAGTAATGCCGGTTTTGAGTTAGCGAGTGAATCCTTGCAATTAGGTAAAAAGATACTCGCTAAGCCTTTGCATGCACAAATGGAGCAAATTTCTAATGCAGCAGCTTTAAAGCAATTAGGATATGGACACACCATGAATGACATGGA
>Ga0209081_1000537_pt1 | contig 22839 bp, 26 predicted proteins | sample GOMGulsemesocosm_4_FD_184636 | JGI IMG/M metagenome (GOLD analysis project Ga0209081, IMG submission 184636) | Methane-oxidizing microbial communities from mesocosms in the Gulf of Mexico - GOM15B Gulf of Mexico (SPAdes) (version 2) | ecosystem: Environmental > Aquatic > Marine > Cold seeps... | reverse complement strand
AGTTTGACATAATTTAAATTATCACCAAATTTATAGATAAACGAATCATCTAAAGTTTCATTTGAAGCCACAAAGTCTTTTGCATTTTTAATAGATGAAAATGTTGTTAAGTTAAGAGTAAAGTAACTTTCATCTGAATTTAACAATCTATCTTTAAAACTTTTGAGTTCAATGGTTTCTTCTGTTTCTTTTACAATGTCTTTTTCAGAAATTTTAGTTTTTTCTTCTTGAAGTGATTCCTCTACATTACTTGCTTCATCTTGGTTTTCATTCGTAGTTGTAATACTTTCATCAATTTGCTTTTCGAGTTTTTCTGAGTCTTGAATTTGTTCACTTTCATCAGTATCTACCATATCTTCAATCATTGTGTCATGAACATTAACATCAGCAACAGAGTCATCTACTACATCTTTGATGTCAAGGTTACTTTTTTTAATTTTATAAATATCATCTAAGATATCGGAAACCAGATCTTGAACAAGTTTTTCTTTTTCTGCTTCTTCATCAACAAAATCATCACCAGCTAAGTCTGCTTCAGTAACAACATCATCTTGAGCACCTTCATCCAATAAGTCCTCTATTTCTGAAAGGTCTTCATTCACCGTTTCTTTTTCAACTTTTTTGATTTGTTTTGGTTCAAGGTCAACGACAATATCTTCACATATTTGATTTTGAGATAAAACAATAGTATCACTCAGTCGGGAAAGGATCAATAAGATTTCATAATACGATTTAAGAAGACTATATTCTTCTTCAATAAGTTGAGTTTTTGCATTGAATAATTCTGCTTCTGAGTTAAGAATATCAATAAAAGTACGAGTTCCACCAGAAAACTGTTCTTTATACACAGATAATATTTCTTTGTTTTTTTCAACATAAAGTTTTAAATAAGTAATCTTATTTGTTGAATTTAGATAATCAGAATAAGAACTTTTTATATCTTCTTCAATAACATTCACTGTATCATCAAGTGTCTTTTGAGACTCTTGTAAAAATATTCTCTCTCGCTGTGAAGATGAAACATCTTTAAAACCATTAAAGAGATTGTAGTTTAACAACAACTTTGCACTAGTAGAGTGACTCTTGGAATCTTTGGTGTCCAAGTCATCGTCATACTCTTCTGTTAATTGAAATTTCAAGCTAGGTAAAAATCTAGACTTTTCTTGAGAAATAATTGCTCTTTGTACTTTGATATTTTCCATTTCTTCTAAAATAACATAACTGTTTCTAATACTATCAAGTTTCGCTTCATCCACATCAGCAGGCACAAGAGAAGTGTCAATTTGAGGTCGACATATTTTACCACTTGGTTCAAATCCAACGAGTTTGTTGAAAGAATGAATAGAGAGGTCATTGTCATTTTTTTGTTGGAAAAATTTTGAAGTTGCTAAAAATAGTTTTGATTCTACTTGTATCCGATCTAGAGTTTCACCACTAACATCTTCACTTTCTTTTGCCACATCCAAATAAGTTTCGTGAATGACCAGATTATTTTCAGACAAGATCAACAACTCTTTAAATTTAACCAAATCTAAGTAGGACTGAACTGCTTCATGAATAATATTTTCAATGGTAAAGATGTTGCTGATTTTTGTCTTTTGAAAATTTGCAGATGCCTCATCAACCCGTGCACTTGTTAGTCCACCATCAAACAACATCTGTTCCAGTTGTATTTGAGAGTTGTACCCACTTTTATTTACTTGAGTTTGACTTCCACCCTCAGGGTTTTTGATTTCTTTTTTATTTTCAAGAAATATATCTAAATCAATGGTAGGATAAAAACCAGCTTTTTCTTCGTCAATATAATATCGATATGCTTCTGTATTTTTTTGGATTGAAAGTACTTCTGGATTATTTGCCAGAGCTCTTTCCACTGCTTCTTTTAAAGTCGTTGCAGGGCTTGAGTTAAACAATAAAAAAGGAAATAATAATGTTATCGCATTAATATGTTTCATTCTGCACTTTTTAAAATAAATTTTTTAGCCAATATATACCTATAATCTATCTATACTAGCTAAAAGTCAATAAACAAATTATTAAAATTTTCTTTAATGTCTTTGTTTTGAAACTTTTTAAATTATTTTTTCACTTTTGTTATTTAATAAACTCAGGTTAACTATGTACAGCGATTATATGGTATTTTTATAATAGTTATTCTATTTTTTATTTTTTATTTTTTTTAATATTATTTTGACTTTAGTTTTGGAAAAATAATTTTTTTGATTTAATCTTTTTAGAAGAGAATGTTTTGTATTTGTGATTGATTATTTTGAGATAAAAGTGCTTTAAATGAAAAAAGCCCCAGTACAAAGTACTGAGGCTTTTAAAGATTATGGGTCGTGCAAATTAGGATTTAAAGCCTAACAGCCTTACCGGACCTTTCGATGTAATTACGGAATTAAAATTCCTATTACATAAACGAAAGCTCGTTAAAATCTAAAAGAGTGACGAAGGTCACTCTTTTTGTCAGATTTTAACCATTTCTCTTTTTGATGATTTCTTCAGAAACGTTTCTAGGAACGTCCATGTAGTTATCAAAAATCATAGAATATGTTGCTCTACCTTGAGACATAGATCTTAAGTCTGTAGAGTAACCGAACATTTCAGCCAATGGAATCATTGCCACAACTAGTTTAATACCAGCTCTGTCATCCATAGATTGAACTTGTCCTCTTCTTTTGTTAACGTCACCTATAACATCTCCCATATAATCTTCAGGAGTTTCGATTTCTACTTTCATGATAGGCTCAAGAATAACTGGTGTAGCAGCTTCACTTCTACAACCTTTTTTGAATCCCATAGAAGCAGCAAGTTTAAATGCCATTTCAGATGAATCTACGTCATGGTAAGAACCATCGTATAAATCAACTGCGATATTAACAAGTGGGTAACCAGCTAAGATTCCACCAGCCATAGCTTCTTGACAACCTTTATCAACAGCAGGAACGTATTCTTTTGGAACAGATCCACCTTTGATAGAAGATGTAAAGATATAGTTTTCTTCACTATCAGCAGGTAATGGAGTAAGAGTTAAATATACGTGACCGTATTGACCTTTACCACCAGATTGTTTAGCGTATTTGTACTCAATTTTAGTAGCATTTTTAATAGTTTCTCTATATGCAACTTGAGGAGCACCAACTTCAGCTTCAACTGAAAATTCTCTTTTCATTCTATCAACAAGAATTTCAAGGTGAAGTTCACCCATTCCTGAAATAATAGTTTGTCCAGATTCTTCATCTGTTTTAACTCTAAAAGATGGATCTTCTTGAGCAAGTTTTCCTAAAGCAACACCCATTTTTTCTTGATCTGCTTTAGTCTTTGGTTCAACTGCTACAGAAATAACAGGTTCTGGGAAGTCCATTCTTTCTAAAATAACTGGATCTTCAGCAGATGCTAAAGTATCACCAGTAATTGTAGATTTTAAACCAACAACTGCACCGATTTCACCAGCATAAAGTTCAGAAACTTCTTCTCTTTTGATGGCATGCATCTTAAGAAGTCTTCCGATTCTTTCTTTTTTCATTTTTGTTGAGTTCATTACATAAGTACCAGATTTTAAGATTCCTCTATAAATTCTTGTAAATGTAAGTTGTCCAACAAATGGATCTGTCATAATTTTAAATGCAAGACCAGCTACTTCACCATCATCAGATGATGCAACAACAACAGGTTCACCCTCTTGAGTTTCACCTTTGATGTCTTCAACTTCTACAGGAGAAGGAAGGTATCTACAAACAGCGTCAAGTAAAGTTTGAACACCTTTGTTTTTAAAAGCAGTTCCACAAGTCATTGGAGTAATCTCCATTGCTAAACAACCTTTTTTGATACCAGCCATGATTTCATCATTTGTTAATTCTTCACCCTCAAGGTATTTTTCCATTAACACTTCATCTTGCTCAGCAGCTGCTTCAATCATTTTTTCTCTGTATTCGTCAGCTTGTTCTTGTAAGTTTTCAGGAATGTCTTCAACATGGTAACTAGAACCCATTTCAGCATCTTGATCCCAAACGATTGCTTTCATTGTAACTAAGTCAACAATACCAGCAAAGTTTTCTTCAGCTCCAATAGGAATTTGAATAGGAACAGGATTAGCTTTAAGTTTAGAACCTACTTGTTCTTCAACATTAAAGAAATCTGCACCAGTTCTATCCATTTTGTTAACAAAAATCATTCTAGGAACTCTATATTTGTTAGCTTGTCTCCATACTGTTTCAGATTGTGGTTGAACCCCACCAACTGAACAAAATACTGCAACAGCACCATCAAGAACTCTCATAGATCTCTCAACTTCAATAGTGAAGTCAACGTGACCTGGAGTATCGATGATGTTAATCATAGTATCAGAACCGTCAGTTGGGTTTTTCCAATGACAAGTAGTAGCAGCAGAAGTAATTGTAATACCTCTTTCTTGCTCTTGTTCCATCCAGTCCATAGTTGCAGCACCATCGTGAACTTCACCAATTTTGTGCTCAACACCTGTATAGAATAAAATTCTTTCAGTAGTAGTAGTTTTTCCTGCATCAATATGTGCAGCAATTCCGATATTTCTAACTTGTTTAAGTGGGGTAACTCTTGCCATCTTAATTTCCTACCATCTGTAATGAGCGAATGCTTTATTAGCTTCGGCCATTCTATGCATATCTTCTTTTTTCTTGAACGATGATCCTCTTTCATTAGCAGCTTCGAATAATTCGTTTGCCAATCTTTCAACCATAGTTCTTTCGTTTCTTTTTCTAGCAGCATCAACTAACCATCTAAGTGCTAAAGTTTGTCTTCTTACAGGTCTAACTTCTACAGGAACTTGGTATGTTGCTCCACCAACTCTTCTAGACTTAACTTCTAAAAGTGGTTTGATGTTTTCAATTGCTTTTTCAAATACTTCAATACCAGACTCTTCGCCTCTAGTATCTAAGTTTGCAACTGCACCATACATAATTTTTTGTGCTGCAGATTTTTTACCATCTAACATAACTGTATTAATAAACTTAGTGATCACTGTACTATTGTAGATAGGATCAGCCATTATTTCTCTAACTGGAGCTTTTCTTCTTCTCATTTTATTATCCTTCTACCTATTTCTTTGGTTTTTTAGTACCGTATTTAGATCTTGCAACAGTTCTGTTAGCAACACCAGCCGTATCTAAAGCACCTCTTACGATGTGATACTTAACACCAGGTAAATCTTTGATTCTACCTCCACGTACTAGAACAATTGAATGCTCTTGAAGGTTATGACCTTCTCCACCGATGTATGAAATAACTTCAAAACCAGAAGTTAATCTTACTTTTGCAACTTTTCTTAAAGCCGAGTTAGGTTTCTTTGGAGTTGTAGTATATACTCTAGTACATACTCCTCTTCTTTGTGGACATTTAACTAAAGCTGGAGATTTAGATTTTTTAATCTGCTTCTTTCGCTCTTTTCTAATCAATTGATTAATAGTAGGCATATTTTCCCTTTTGGAATATAGAGCAATAGTGATATAGGTTTGATGTATATTAATATTTCTCTATTTATTTGGTTAGAGCAATTAAAGCAATGCTCATGCTTCTCGTTGACATCGACATATGCACATGCATAATCGAAACGATACTGCCATTTTAGAGAAACTTGTGAAAGTTTTTTTCTAAAAAGTATGGGATTATACTGAAGTGAAGCTTAAGTGTTGTTGAGATTGGTTTATTATAGTAAATATTATGTGTTGTATAGTGCAGAAATAAAAAATGTTAAAATTTGTATTTTATTAAAGAAGGTATATAAATAATCCACCTAAAAATACAAGAAGACCAAATAATGCTTTTTCCGAATCGATACATATAGTTTCATTAGTATTCATAATTTACTCCTTAAAGTAATTCTTCATACTAATAATATAAACTTATAGTCAAGTTTTGCGTCACAGAAACCTGTGATATATAATTTCATATCTTTTCTTTTTGAAGTTTATCAAATACTTCAATAGTCAAAACAAGCCTTGTTTCAGCTTTTTTAACAGAAGCTGACAGAGTAAATCCTTCTTCAAGATACTCTTTTATAAGTGTGACTTTTTTAATATTCACATAATCAAAGAGTTTGTTTCCACCACACTTAGTAGTACTAGAAGTAATGATTCCTTTTTCTTCCCAGTACCGTAATTTTCTTTGGTTTATCTCTGTAATATCTGATACTTCTCCTATACATAGGCGTAGTTTTGATATCAACTGTAAATCAAATAGCTCATCCATTCTAATAAATCCTTACTTTAAAAATATATTCTACAAAGATTGTCGTTAATATACAATTAAGGTAGATAATATTAGTATACAAAAAACAAAAATTGTCTAATATATACAATTTAGGTAAATGATAGGAGAAAATATGATTGCAAAAAAATATGAATCGTTGGTATTCGCATTTGTAATGGGTGCATTTATGTCTGGGTTTATGAGTTTGGTTATTACCTTTATCAATTTAGGTTTGGTTGATAACTTTATAGAGATGTGGCTAGGTGCTTATTGGAAAGCATTTATTATTGCCTTTCCAACTATATTGTTGGTGATTCCTCAGGTTCGGAAGGTTGTTGGGGTTTTGGTTTTGAAGTAAGTATATTTGTCAAAGGCTAGGATGTGTTGATAACCAAAGCATCCTATTCTTGAGTTTTTAAACTCCTATTCACTATCACCAAACTCCTGTTTGGAACAAAACTTATACGTCCTGTTCAAAAAAGTAAACTCCAAATAATACGCATGTAACATAAGTCTTGATGCTCCAGTCACGCTCACTCGCTTGACCTCATCAATTTTATGTCTCAAAAAGTCATTGACAAAAACCTCATCAAGTCCATATATAGGGTCACCTACAATTCTGTGTCCAATGGAGTCTAAATGAACTCTTATTTGGTGTTGTCTTCCTGTATAAGGTATGGCTTCGACTAAAGTTTGATTTTTAGCTTTATCATAAGTGATGGGACGTATTAGTGTGCTAGAGTCTTTTCCATCTTCTGATGTCTGCATTTTCAGCTTTATCAAACCATTGGACTGTCCAATTTTTGTATCAATTAAAACTTCCTTCTCAATTTTGCCTTCAACAAGTGCTTTGTACTTTTTAACAAACTCTTTTTTCTCAAACATCTCATTTAATACATATTGTGAGTATCCATTTTTTGACACAAGAATAAGTCCTGAGGTTTCAGCATCTATTCTATGTACCAAACTACCCTCATTACCAAAGTGGTGTCGTATCTCATCTAAAAGAGTATATTTCGAAGATCTTGCAACAGGATGTACCATAAGATGTGATGGTTTATCAAAAAGTGCAAAGTGTTCTGTTTGAAAAATGGGAGTTAAACCTTTTGTTATAGCTCCAAAAATAGAGACTTCTATAAATCCTGATTTTAATACTTGACCTTTTTGTAATCGTCTTTTCTTATCATCAATTATTCTACCCTTCTGCAAGAGCTTAAAAGCCAATGGTTCAGATAACTTTACAACATCCACCAAAAAATCTTCGACTTTGTTCCCTTTTATTACGTCAAATTTTTTAAGTACATAGGGCAATAAAAATCCTTAGAAATATATTTGAAGAATTATACAATAAAATCAAAAAATATTAATTGGCTAGATTATTTTTAATTTTTTAATAACACATTAATGTTACATTTATTCATACTATCATTAAAATAAACTGACAAATAAAAGATATATTTGATTAATATATTCTTTCTAAATAAACTGTATTATAATTATCCAAAGGATTATTGTGTTCAAAAAGCTATTCCTAGTATTTCTCTTTTCTATTTTATTTATATCTCAATCATATTCTAAAGAGATAACTTTACATATGGCTAGTTTGGAAGATAGCCCCAAACTACATCTTTATTTTCATGAGTTACTTGAAACTGCCCTTATTGAAGATGGACAAACGATAACTCTTATTACTGAAAAAACTCCTCACTTAAGAGCAAAATATAATCTTGACTATGGAGACATATCAATTTTCTGGATGTTACAATCTAAAGAACGAGATGAAAAATATATTCCCATTAATATAAAACTTACGGAGGGTTTAATAGGTAAGAGAATCCTTTTAATAAAAAAAGGCAATCAACATATCTTTGACAAGGTCAAAACACTTGAGGACTTTAGAGTTTTAAACTTATATGGAGCCATTGGTAAAAAATGGTTTGATATAAAAGTCTGGGAAGAAAACAATCTTAAGTATATAGAACACAGAGGTAGCTGGAAAACCATTTTTAAAATTTTATCCTTTAGAACATCATATGATTATTTTTCAAGAGGTTTAAATGAAATCAGTGTTGAAGCAAAAGAATACCCCCTTGTTGAGATAGAAAAAAGATTGGTATTAATCTATGATAGAGATTTTATCTTTTACTTGAGTAAAGATGGGTCTAATGCTGGTGCTCAATACAAAGACATAATACAGAGTGCTCTAGTAAAAGCCAAAGAAAGTGGTCTTATCAAACGGTTGGTGAAAAAGTATTGGGATAAAGATTTTGAAGAACTAGACTATGACAATAGAATAAAACTCTATTTAAAAACTCCAAAGTAATTTATATAAAAGACTAATACTAATTAAGTTGACGAAGCTTTATTATCTTAAAAGTATTAAAACCTTTTAACAATCCTTTATCGTTACTCACATTAAGAGTATTTCCTCTTACAAAACTAACAATAATAAAAGATACAAAAAAAATTGTTACTACAAGTTTCATAGTTCAATCCTAATCGAATAGGTGTGAAACAAAGTATATGACAAAATAATTTAGGCAGTGAATAAAAAATGAAGTTAATCTCTTTGAATAAGGTTTGAGAGAAAAAGTGAATAACAAACAAACCTTAAAAAAAAAATCAATATTTAAAAGCACTAAAACCTCTAAGAAAAATAATTTTATAATGGTATAAATAATTTATTCAATATATAGGAGGAAATTATGAAACTACAAGACACAATATACAAAAAAAGAATTGCTGATGATTTCAACCAAGGCAAGAGCTTACTCCATGGATTAGAAAATAGTATAACTATATTTGGAAGTGCAAGAACTGAAGAATCAGATACTTATGCTAAGTTGGCACACAAGTTGTCATACAACTTGGCAAAAAATGATATAAATGTTATCACAGGAGGTGGTGATGGTATCATGCAAGCAGCTAATAAAGGTGCGTATAAAGCCAATACTGATCGATCCATTGGATTGGGTATTGATTTGCCATTTGAGCAATCAATGAACCCATATACTACTAAAAACTTAACATTTAACTATTTTTTCTCAAGAAAATATATGATGGTAAAATACTCACAAGCCTGTGTTATTTTCCCAGGTGGATTTGGAACCCTAGATGAGATGTTTGAAGTGCTCACTCTAACACAAACAGGAAAAATGAATGGTTTTAAGGTTTTTCTAGTAGGTTATGAGTACTGGAAATACTTAATAAAATTTATAGAAAAATCCTTATACAAAGAAAGTATGATTAATAAAGAAGATTTAAAACTCATAACACTAACAGATGATATTAAACATATCGAAGAAGAGATAAAAAACCTACTAAAATAAATTAGTAGGTCTTATTTTTAATATAAAGTCATTTATTATATCCTCATGGATATCACTGGCAAAACCATTTTTACAATTTAAATGAATAAATCCATTGTACTTAGGTCCTAGATATTCAAAAGTATCTATGCAAGAGTTAATAAATGACTGCTCAATTTCTTCCCTGATTGAAGTAGTCACCACAAAGCAGATTTAGTTCTTAATTCTCTAGAGTGTCATCTTTGATATATAGAACTGTCTCATTCCCATCTTGACCAATATGAATCTCTTTATCACCGTATTCAAAAATGAGGACTTCTCCCTCTTGAGTATTTTTTATTTTAAAGTATTTTACATAGTGTTTAAATTGGATATGACTTCGTATTGGATTCCCAACGCCAACATCACTTAGAGATTTTCGTATTTGTTTCTGTACATAATACCTACTCCAATTAATCCAAGTAATAACAACCAAAAGAAATATAGCTATTGTTTCTAACATTTATGTCCTTTTTTATCTCTAATCATAGGCAATTATTATTTAAAAAAAATGTAAATTCTAAATAATTTCAGAAATTTGTATCGTGGGGATAGTTTATGAGTCTTGGAATTAGAAAGTATAATGCATCAAACAATACTTTCCATGCTTATCTTCATCTTCAAATACAGTCTTCCAACCTTTAGCAAGATAAAAACTTAAAGCTTTGGTATTTTTTGAAATACATTTTAAGGATACGGGACGAGCAGTGTTTTTTAAAACTTCTTCTAAAAGTAAGGTACCTATGCCTTTATTTTTCATACTGACATCAACATATAAGTTATGTATAAAATTGTCAGGTTGATACACAGAAATAAAACCCACAATTTTACTTTTATATATGGCTACCCATATATTTTCATCCAGTGTACTCGAATCAAAATCACACAAATTAAACTTTGATGTATCCAACCAATTAAAGGTTGACACACGTACTTCAAGGTATAATTTTTGTAAAATCAAACGGTCTGTTTCTTCAAATCTTCGTATATTCATAATAAACTCCGAAGTTATTAATTATAAGATACTTTTTAAAAGTCTATTATAGCGTTATTTAGAGAATTTTACAATATTATTTTTTGATTTTAGTATACTACTTGGTTTCTTCCATTTTGTTTGGCTTTATATAATAAGGCATCGGCACAATTGATTAAAGTATCAACATCACCTTGTACTGATCTTTGTGCAATACCTGCACTAAAAGTGATTTTGAGTTTTAAGTCCTCATGAATAAAATTTGATGATTCTACTCTTTTTCTTATTTTTTCAGCTATTTCCAAACTCTGAAGGGCATCTTTTTTAGGAAATATAGAAACAAATTCTTCTCCACCAAATCTAAATACTTCACCAGTTTTTCCAATTTCAATTTGAAGTAGTTTTGCAAAGGTTGTAAGTATAGTGTCACCTGCATCATGACCATAAGTATCATTTACTTTTTTAAAATGGTCAATATCAAAAAATACGGCACTGTATTCTTCATTGTTATTAGTGAAGTTATTTTCAAGTTTTTCTATATACTGGTCAAAGCCTCTTCTTGTCATGAGTCCTGTCATAAAATCAGTAATGGAATCTTGTTTGGCATCTTTTAAGTTCTTTTCAAGCTGTTCAATTCTTTTGGTCATTTGATTAATTGTAGTACTATTCTTTTCTAAATTACTTGAGAATTTAGTGGTTTCCGCTTCAAAAGTCTTGGTTACATTTATCATTTGTGTTTTAATATTCTCTACATCTTGATCATTAATAGATGCAGTATTGAGGTTTTCAATATTTTTTCTAATTTCTAACACTTTTTCATTACTACTATTGGTCACTTGAAGGGTATTTGTAAATTCAAGAGCCACTGAGTTTAGCATTTTTGTAAGTTGTTTTGTTTTTGAAGTCATTACTTTTTTGTCTAAGTTACATCTTATTTCAAACAACTCATGAACTTTATTCTGAATATCTTGTTTTAATAATTGAGTGGGATTCTTTTCAATATTTTTAGTAAACAAATCAATTTCATCATTAATAGCAGTACCCAATGAAGGATGTAAAGTATCCCTTACTATATTTATCAATCCACGTAAGTCTTCATTTGACATGAAGTTTTCAAAAGAGAGTTCGATATGGCTAAGAAGAGCATCCATGGTTTTAATATTGAGTTCTTTTAACTTTAAAGCATTTTTTTCAGATACAACGTCATCCAACAAATCAATTTGATTACAAGCGTAATTATCCAATCCTAATTTTTTAGCTTCGTAATTAAAAGCTTTTTTATACTCATGAGGTGTAGCTTTTTGTCCATTTTTGTTTAAGTTCGAAAAAGTGTTTTTAATGATTGTAGTTAAAATGATGTACCCTTTTTATTAATAATGATTATCATAAGTGGAATAATATCTAAAATTATATTAGAGACATTTAATTTTTTCTTCTTTCTCTTTATTCATGAAAAACTTTTACAAAGTGTTACATATCTCGAGATAAAATATAATCAATGGCAGATACTTTTATGTTACAATATTTATCCCGATACACAAGGAATTTCAATGTCTAAAAAATTTTCACTACTACTTACTTTGACTTTATTATCATCATCAATTTTTGCACAGCCTATGATGAAAAACGACCCAAAACGCCCTGTTGGAAAGATAAGTAAAGATTTAGGGATAACTTCAAATCAGTTTGTAGAATGTTTTAATGGAGTGAGCCCAACACCAGGAGGTCATAGACCTGAATCAGGGGAGAGAGTTCGTTCAAATAAGCAGATATTACTTACATGTTTAGAAAAATACAATACTTCAATAAGCAATGATTCTTTAGATACAGTCATGGACAAATACAGACCTGGAGGAAGGGCAGCTCAAGAGCCTAGAAATAAATAAACATTTAACTTTAAGGTATTTTAGTATCAATTGGGATAATAATGAAGTATTATCTTCTTAATTTTCTTTTTGCTCAATAGTTTTTTGGCCGCTTTTATTAATGCAGGTTTATGCTTCTGGAGTTTTGATTTATTAGAGAACTGAATCCAAGCAGTATTTGTTGTCAAGACATATGGTTCACCTAATTCACTGATGTTCATACCCAATTGTTTCAACTGAAACTGTAGTATCTTTCTTGGTCCGATTAAAGCATCAATACTATTTCGTTTTAACATTAAAATTGCATTTTTGTAATCTTTCACATAATGTATTTGTAGGCTTTTATCTTCACCTAATTTTGCATTGTAGTTTACACCAAGAGGAGTTGCTAGTTGAAGATTACGGATGTCTTCAAAAGTGAATATTTTCAAATCTTTTTTTCCTAAAATTATTGTGTCCAAACTATACAAAGGAACAAGTTTTTCACTAAAACTTTCACTAAAGTCAGATAGAAAAAATATAGCAAAATCAATTTTTCCTGACTCTAAATACACCAGCATTCTTTTATAGGGTAAAAGGGTTGTATAGATATCAAGTTTTGATTCCTCTGCAATATTTTGAATAATTTCAGCAGTGATTCCAACTACTTTGTTATCTTTCATATAAGCATAAGGTACAATATTAAATAGTCCAGCAGTTAATTTCTCACTAGAAAATGAAAATGAATTACAAAAAAGAATGAGTAAAATAATCCACGTTATTTTCATATACAATCCTGACATATTTATAAAATTATACCTAAAAGTATACCATTGTTTTTGATTGCTTTTCGATTAATTTACATAATTAAGTCTCTTTATTGAGTCATAATAAATAAAACTATATTAAGCTTACTTGGAATAAACTATTTATTCACATCTTAAATAAAACTATGAGTATATATGAAAACAATAATTATAAAAGCAATACAAGCAGATGCAGCTATTCTCGCATCGATTATAAAAAAATCAAACAAAGAAGTTGCCCTACAATTTGGAATTACTAATGATAATAATCCTAAACATCCCTCCTTTTATACAAAAGAATGGGTACTTAATGACTTAAATAGAGGTGAAGAATATTTTTTATTTCAACAAAATGGTAAAAGCATTGCATGTGTGGCTTATGAAAGTACGAGATCAGACACCGCTTATCTCAACCGCTTATCTGTTTTATCCACTCATCAAAACAAAGGAATAGGAGAAGAACTTGTGGGTCATATTTTTAAATATTCAAAAGAGAAAAAGCATCAACAGGTGAGTATTGGTATTATTGCTCAACATATCAAACTAAAAAACTGGTACTTAAAACTTGGATTTAGAGAGAAAGTAACTAAAAGTTTTGAACACCTACCTTTTGATGTAACTTATATGAGTTATAAACTATAAATACTTTGAAAATAATGTAAAGGATAATTATGAGAATCACACTATTTGGAATGAGTCAACCAAGTGCTGAAGAATACAATTTGGCCTATGAAGTAGGTAAGAAAATTGGTGAAAAAGGATATATCCTTAAAAATGGTGCTTATGGTGGAACCATGGAAGCCAGTGCCAAAGGATGTCAAGAAGCTGGTGGCTTTGTGGTTGGTGTTGGCGTTGAAGGACACACAGTTGATAAGATGGGAAAACCCAATGATTTTAATAATGAAGTCATAGTCAAACCAACTCGTTTTGAACGAATACAAGAAATGATTGATACAGACTTGATTGTCATTCTACCAGGACAAATTGGAACACTTGAAGAGATGTTTGCAGCTTGGGTTGAAGCCATTAAGACAGATGACAAACCTTTAATAGTTCTAGGTGAAAAAATGATAAAACTAGTTGAGTTTTTAGAAGAGTTTGACTATATAAAGGAACATCAATTTGAGTATATCAAAAAAGTAAAACACTTAGATGATCTTACTTTTTAATTTGCCACGAGATATCTGCTAAATAGGAAGGATAAGAATCTTCCTACTTAATATCTTTTTCAACTTTATGTTCTACATTTTTGAAATCAAGTCTAAACTCTGAACCTTCTTGTTCTTTTGAATCAAGGGAAATACTTATATGATAATCTTTACAAACGGAAGATACAATGTCAAGACCAATACCAAAACCACCCTCTTCTTTAGTACCTCTTTTATAACGTACGAAAATAGTTTCTTGCACACTTTTACTCATACCAATACCTTCATCTTGTACTCTCAAAACAAAGTTATCCAAACCAACATGAATATTCTTTCTTTTTCGTGTATATTTAATGGCATTTGAGAGTAAGTTATTTACAATCATATTGGCACTATATCTATCCATGTATATTTTTGTAGAAGCTACACTTGAGCTTAGATGGATACTTTTACTTTTGGCAATTTCATCAAAAAATAAAATATTTTCATCAACCACTTCTTTTAAATCAAAGAGTTCATCATATCGCACAATAATATCGCCATTGATATTAAACAAAAGTTTGTCATAGGTTTGTTTGATATTTTTCACACTGGCACTAACTTGATTAATTGTTTTTTCATCAATATCATATTTTCTTTTCAAAGAAGGGATAATCATCATTAAAGCTGTTATTGGAGTATTTAACTCATGGGAACTGTCTTTTACAAAACGATTTAATTGCTCAGATTTTTGATGTACAGGTTTTAAAAGAATTTTACTTAATATATATCCAAAAAAACACATGACTAAAAATCCTCCTAAAAGAGCAGATAAAATCACATATTTCATTTTATTGACGGTATCATTCCAAGAGGTATCTTCCACAACAATGTAACGTAAATCGATACTTTTATCATCTATTTTTTCTATATGTTGATTCTTTTTACTTCCAAAAGTATCAACCTGTTCCATATTTATTTCATCAGGATAAATTAAATCTGAATAAAAGAAATCCTTATTTTCTTTTATTATGGCATATCTGTGTTTATCACTTTTAGCTTTAAAGGTATATTCTTCATGCTTCATATAAGTTTCTAAAATATCAGCTTTTATCTCCAAAGCTGCTTGACTGAGATTCATTTTATAGTTCATCTTAACCATTTTAACTTCTTTGTCAAAATACATATAGGCAATAATTGACATAAAAATAGTAGAAGAAATAACATAAATAGATAGGAAGTTCCAAAGTGCTCTTTTTTCTTCTTTATTCATAAGAATATCCTAGTCCACGAATCGTTTTGATTTTATCTTTTCCCAAGATATCACGAAGGTTTTTGATATACACCCGAATAGTGGTTTCACTGGGAACCTCATCATAGTTCCAAATATTTTGTATGAGTTCATCAAAATTGATTGCACGACCTTTTCTTGCAGCTAAATAAGATAGTATTTTGGTCTCTTTATTGGCTATTTCATATTGTGAGTCTTTAATATATAAAACATTTTTATTTGTATTTAGTTTTGTATCATCATCTAATATGAGTATATCATCATCATTTAGAACAAATCGTTTGATTAAGTTTTTGATTCTTTGATTTAACTCTTCAAGGTCAAAAGGTTTTTTAATATAATCATCACATCCATACCCAAACCCTTCTTTTAAGTATCGTGTATCTTGATATGCTGTAATCATAATAGTAGGAGTAGTAATATTATATTCTCTTAGATTTTTCAATAACTCCAATCCAGTTGGTCCAGGGACATTGATATCAAAAATAAATAAATCAAACTTTTCATTTTCAATATATTCTAAGGCTTCATTTCCATCTTCTGCTAAAGTTACTTCATAATTATTATCCAATAAACTGGTATAGATTAAGTCACTCAAAATGGCATCATCTTCTAATAATAGTATTTTCATTTTTTACCTTTGATTATTACTTGTGATTATATCTTTTTTCGGCAGAGAAAAATAGGTTTAGTTTTATGGTACTTGGATGTTTGAATAAGAGGGATTAGGTCTAATCTAGTGTATCGCACAACAGAGTAACAATACTCTGTTGCAAAATATTATTTTACGTAGAGTAAGTCTACTTTTTGTCTGCCATCATCATTTTTTTCTTTTTCATCATTTGAGCTTCCGTCATCATTTCATCTTTTTTCATCATATCTTTTTTCTTCATATCAGAATGCATCATGTCATCTTTTTTCATCATGTCTTTTTTCTTCATCATTTCAGATTTCATCATGTCATCTTTTTTCATCATCTCGTCTTTTTTCATATCCGCAGCCATCAATGCACTACTTGCCATTAAGCTAAGTCCCAATACCAACGTTGTAATTTTTTTCATTTCTAATCCTTTTTTTTATAGTTTTATTAATTTTTTCTTTTGTAAAAACTTTGTACTAATTATTATCAGTATTACCAATAGATATCCCCATTGTTCAATAGACAATGACTTTTGTGCCATTACAAAGTGAATACTAACTAACACCGATACCAAATAAATGGAAACATGATATTTGTTATATTTTTTAAATAACTTCTTTGAAGAAGTGATTGCCATAAACAATAGCGCAAAGAAGGCAATCATTCCAAGATAAACAAAGGGTTTATCAAGGCTTTCTTCTAATACAAATTCCAAATCAAATTGTGCATCTAACACAAAAAAGACTAAAAAATGTAAAAAAGCATAAAAAAATGCATATAAACCAATCATTCTTCTGTATTTCATCAAATTAAACCATTTCTTGATTAAAGAAAGTGCGATAGTAAGAAAAACCAAAACAATCCCAACTGTACCCGTAAAGCTGTAGATATACTTTATAGGATCATTGACACCTAAAACCAGTACTTGAAATACCAGAATTAATAAGGGTAACAATAAAGCTAAAAAGATCAGTAGTCGTTTGTTCAAGTTATTCTCCTAAATGGTCAAAAAATCATATGTTTTTTGCCTTTTCTTTTTTGATAAGAGAAGTTTATATTATATTTGTTGGATTAATGTTGGAAATAAATTACAAAGCACTTATTTTAAAATATTAATGTTTCTCTTAGTCTATAAATATAGTTCAAAATTATTAGATAAATGTAATTTATTTAGAGTATTATTTATAAATGTCACTAAGATGTGTTATTCTAAATACTATTAGGAAATATCTTATGAGTACCCAAATGCAAAGAACAACTCTTAGACTTTTGTTTACTACAATTTTTCTACTAATTGTTATTATGATTGCGTGGCTCGCGCTTTCACAAATAAAAGATGAATCGAAAAAAAATATTCGTGAATCTTTATACGCAGTTAATCAAATTACAAAAGAAGCCATTGATATCTGGATTTCTCATAAAAAATATGACATTGTAGAGTTTGTGAACCATCATTCAATTGTTCCTTTAACCCAAAAATTACTGGCAAATAAAAAAACATCCAAAGAAATTATTAAGAGTACTGAACTTAAAAAGATTAGAAAACTTCTTCACAATAGTGCAGAAAGACACAAACATCAAGGTTTTTTTGTTATTACGCCTGATATGAAAAATATTGCAGCCATTGATGATAATGCGATTGGAAAAATAAATGTTATTTATAATCAACGACCAAAATATTTAGAGCGGGTATTTAGGGGAGAAACATTGTTTATTCCAACTATTCACACCTATAATTTAGCCATGAGTGCCCAATCAACAATATTCATTGCTGTGCCCCTTCAAAACCATTCAAAGAAGATTATAGCTGCACTAGTTTTTAGACTTGATCCAACAAATGAATTTACAAAAATCACACAACTTGGACAATTAGGCAATAGTGGTGAAACTTATGCGTTTGATGATAAAGGCTTGTTGTTAACCCAAAGTAGATTTGATAATCAGCTTAAAAAGATAGGACTCATTTCAGCCACTCAAAAAAGTATGTTAACTTTGCGTATTGCAGATCCAGGAGGAAATATGATTGAAGGATATATTCCCTCTATTCGTGTTGAAAAAAGACCTTTTACCTTTATGCTTCAAAATGCTTTATCAGGAGCTATCAACTTTAATATAGATGGATATCGTGATTATAGAGGAGTAGAGGTGGTGGGCGCTTGGGTTTGGGATAATAAACTGGGTTTTGGTCTTGCTACTGAAATTGATAAAAAAGAAGCTATGCAACTCTACTCGCATACAAAATCTACTATATTTATAGTTTTAATTTTAACAATTATATTATCCTTTGGACTACTTTTTTTACTTCTAAAGTTGGAACAAAAATCAAAAATAAAACTTAAGAATGCATATGAACAATTAGAAGATAAAGTTGAGCAAAGAACAAAAGAATTTAAAGAATCAGAAGAAAAATTTCGTACTATTTTTGAATCATCATCCGATGCACTTATTTTATTAAATAAAACAAGTTTTATAGATTGTAATGATGCTGCTTTGAGTATGTTTTTATGTGAAGATAAAGAAGATTTTTTTAATTCCCTACACTCACAATGGTCAGCAAAAGAACAAAGTGACTCAAAGATAAGTCATGAAGTTCAATTAAAGAAAAAGATGGCACAAGCATTTAGAAGAGGTGAGTTAGCTTATGAATGGAACTATGTCAGAACAAATGGAGATGTGTTCCCTGCAGAAGTACTACTCACTTCCTTTTATATGAATGAAAAAAAGGTATTGCAAGGAACAATTCGTGATATCAGTGAGCGTAAAAAAGCCCAATCAAAACTCATAGCTCTTAATGATGAGCTTGAACGGCTCTCATTCTTAGATGGATTAACAGGAATAGCCAACAGAAGAATGTTTGACACAACCTTTGAGCGAGAATGGAGTCACGCCCAAAGAAATAACAAACCCATCTCATTAATCTTAATTGACATTGATTTTTTTAAACAATATAACGATTATTATGGTCATATTAAAGGAGACACTTGTCTTAAAATTGTAGCTAAAACATTATCAGCTATTTTTAAACGTACAGTGGATTTACTTGCTCGTTACGGAGGGGAAGAGTTTGTCATCATCTTGCCAAATACAGAAATAAGACATGCTAAAATGTTGGCACAAAAATGTAGAAATAAAATCATTCAAGAAAAAATTTCTCATGTACCATCAACTATTCATGAATTTTTAACCATAAGCATAGGTGTTAACTCAGTTATTCCAACACCACTTATTGAGCCATCCTCCTTTATTGATACCACTGATAAACTTTTATATCAAGCTAAAAATAAAGGAAGAAATAGAGTAGAGAGCGAAATTCAATAAACTTTATTTATTTGTTATCTCTATACAACATATAAGGATTTCTCTGTGCTGTGGGCATGATATCTAAATACTGAATATTTACGTGTTTAGGTGTATTTAACACACTTAAAATCGTATCAGCTATATCTTGAGCACTAAGAGGAGTATATCCTTCATAGACTGCTTGCGTTTTCTCATCATCACCATCAAATCTTGTACTAGAAAAGTTTGTTTCAACTGCACCTGGAGATACTGTGGTAACTTTTACATTTGTTCCATATAAGTCAATATTCATTGATTCCCCAAGAGAATGAACAGCAGCTTTAGTTGCACAATATACATTTCCATTGGGATATGCTATTCGCCCAGCAACTGAGCCAATATTAATAACATGTGCAGTTTCTAAGGCTCTCATTTGAGGAATCACTGCTCGACTGACATACAATAAACCTTTTACATTGGTATCAATCATATCTTCCCACTGTTCAATATCACCTTCATCAACTTTATCAAGTCCCAAAGCCAAACCTGCATTGTTGATAAGGATATCAACAGTATGGTTTTCAAGAATACTTGCCATTTTGCTTTTTACTTTATCTTTATATCTCACATCTACTTGTGAGACTTCGACATTTACATTATTATCATTCATTATTTCATTTTTTAGTTCATCAAGTTTATCTATATTTCTTCCAACTAGAATCAAATTTGTATTCATAGCGGCTAATGTAATGGCAACTTGTTTACCAATACCAGAAGTTGCTCCTGTAATTAAAGCTGTTTTATTTTCTATATAATTCATTATTTTTCCTTTTTGCTTTGCCCTATTTTAGAAGTGAAGAGTATATCCAAATTGATTTAGGTACACAATCCAATTATTGCTGTTTTCTATGATATTTTTATGACTTAATTTTTTGGCCTATAGGTTGTGAATAAAACAACTCATAATCAACTACAAACTTGTACTTTGATTGAGCTTTTAATTTAATAGTGTAAGTATAACTATTAAGTCCTTCTTTTTTAAAAGTACAATTGTTTGCACACGTATTACTTGCATCAATATTTTTTATATTATTAGAATAAACCTTCTCCGTAATTTCTACTAATCTTGCTTTGTCGGTTTTGTTTTCAATGAGTCTACTATATTTAGTGCGTACAGACTCTCTTGTTTTTTTATTGAAAAGTTGGGTCACATCTTGTGTGATGTCAAAAAACTTTCCTATGTGTAAAGATATCTCTTCATTTTTAGAAGTATGTTTGATTCTATCTTCACCTATAAAATGAGAAATACCTTCATCTTTTTTGTATACACGAACAGTTCCAGCAGGAAGGGCAAGTCCAAGTCCTGCTTCTTTTGTATTATTTAGCTCAAGTTTATGATTAAAGTTTTGTGCTTTTATTTTTGAGAATCGATGAAAGTAAATGCCATTGTTACTCGTAGCTTTTGACTGGACTTTTAAAGCACTTTTATTTATAAAATTTATTTGTTTCTTTTCATTATTATTGATAGTTTCTTTAAAAGGTATTGTGTATAAATGATATCCTGAAAATGATTTTTGAGCAACTTTAGGTGAGCTAGCCATGGTATCCATTGAAGCCATTTCATAGCGTTGCGTTCCTTTTCGTACCATAGGTCTGTTAGTTTTAACGTCCCCTGCAATTACATATATATTGGCATTGTTGTAAACAGTACCTGAATTATTTTGTATGCTAATCCATCCATTTAAAGAATTTGTTCCATCAAGATTAAGGATATAGTCACTTTTCCATGAAATATTTCGTGTAAGATAATTTAACTTAATTTTTTGCTCCCCTTTTTTAGAAGTCGTTTTCCACACCAAACTTGGTTTGGTAATCAAGTCACTAGGAAGTTTAGAAAAGATAATATCTGTGGCTTTTATACCTGAGATTATTTCTTGATTTTTTTGTAATAAAATTGGATTTAGAGATAATAAAATTGCATTTTCTCTTTTATACGTATACTCGTCTGTATAGTCTTTATAGATAATTTCTTGGTTAATATGTTTTTCTAAAAGTTTATTCAAAGATAAAATATCATAATGATAATTCTGAGAATAAAGAGTGGTCGGTTTTGAGAAATATGGAATTATAGATTCAAAGATAACGGAGGAAGGAATTCCTTCATAAATTAGCTTTTGAGTACCGTCATTTTTTATATTTAAAGATCTCTCTTCATTAATCATTGCTAGGTTATTGTTATAAATTGTTAAAGAAAGGTTTTCACTTTTTTGTATTTTTGTTGTTTCTTGTGAAAATAGAGTGGAAGCCAGAAATACACTTAATAGTATTTTTTTCATAAAAGTCCCTTTTATTTTGGTAATATTTTTTGTCTAAAAGTATAGCTAAAATAATATATTGTTGTAAAAAGGTAAAAGGAATTTTAGGTTTCATAATAAATGAAAAGGAGAAAACTTTTCTCCTTTTCATTTATTAATTTAAATATCAGGGAAGTTATTAATCATTTCATCATAGCTTCTATTAGTATTAAGTGCATGTACTATTGATTCATGTGGTTGTGCATACAAATCTGGTAAGTCGTATTCGTTTTCACCTAGTTCAAAAGCAAGTTTTTCTACAGGAGGTATAAACTGCGCGTCCACACCTTTTTTATTACCTCTAGCATCCACTTTGAACCATCCGAAGTCTTTTAAATAAATGGCATTTAATCCATGAAGACAGTAAATGTCTTTTTTGTACTCAGAGCAACTAAGTCGTTGATAACATAAAGCCGTAGGTATTTTGTTTGCACGAAGTAGTGCTGCTAAGAGAAGACTTTTAGCGTAACACCAACCCGTTTTATATTTTAATACTTCACTTGCAGTTCTAGTGGTGTCTTTTTTATAATCACCTGAGTGAAGGATTTCATCTCGGACATAAAGAAAACACTTACGTGCTATCTCTACATCCGTAGTACAGGAGTTTGCTAAGTCTTTTGCTAAAGTTTGTATCTCTTGATTTGAGTAATCAATATGAGTACTTTCTTCTAAAAACTTTTCCATATTCTATATCCTTAATACTGTTTCTTATTATTGACCACTTGCCAATAACACACCCAAGAAAGGAATAATAAACACAAATAATAATTCCATTCGAATAACCATTATAATTGATTTTGGCATTACAATAACTTCTTCTTTTGACTTTCTATTTTTAAGAAAAAATCTTGTTGGGTATAAAGAGATTAAAAATACCAGAACAAAAAGTGTTAATTTTAAATGTAATATCCAGTTTGTTGAATAAAAGTCTGCAGGCTTTCCAACCCATAACC
>Ga0209081_1000535_pt1 | contig 22846 bp, 24 predicted proteins | sample GOMGulsemesocosm_4_FD_184636 | JGI IMG/M metagenome (GOLD analysis project Ga0209081, IMG submission 184636) | Methane-oxidizing microbial communities from mesocosms in the Gulf of Mexico - GOM15B Gulf of Mexico (SPAdes) (version 2) | ecosystem: Environmental > Aquatic > Marine > Cold seeps... | reverse complement strand
CATTTGCTAATTTGTTAAATTTCATCTATTCCTCCTAGAATTTTTGTTTTTGATTTCACAAAAACAATTCTAATACATCGAAGTGAGTAAAAAGTGAGTTTATCTTAAAAGATTATAAATTTATGAATTTAATGATGTGACAATTGTTACATTTAAGGTGCTATCATAGGCGCTGTAGGTACTTTTAAAATTCTAATAAAATGAAGTGAGTAAAAAGTGAGTTTGGTAAAAAAATTAGAAAATTTGATATTTTAATAGAAAGTTATGATATTTTGATGACTTTATTTGTAATGACAACATTATGTATGAAATAGAATGTCAATCAGGAAAATAGATTTATATTTTCTTTTGTAAATGTTAAAGGTTTCGACTACAAGTGGAGATGAATCCTCAAAAATGTAATTTTAATTTTAAAATGATGTAATTATTGTAAAAAGATTTGACATAAAAACCAAAAAAACTATTATGTTTATAATAGTAAATCCAACAAAAAAATACTTAATTATACGGAATTCGATATTACAAACTAAGCAAATAGATTTCCCCACCATGCCGAGAAAAGCAACCGAGAACCCCAACATATGAAATAGTTCCCACATTTTGTGATTGGGAAATAAATAAGCAAAAACAACTAAATTCAAAACGACAATTAGTACGCCATAGTTTAATAAGTTAGTGCCATTATTTTTGTTATTCCAGTTAATAACTGATTTAAATATATTCATTTCATCCAATTTTTTATGATTTATAATAAAGATAACATACAACTTTAAATAAGCCATTTAATTCAAAACTATCATACCCACAAAAATATAGAAATAATATAAATTTTGCTATTGAAGACCTAATGGTCTTCGCTTTCTTACTTTTGTATTGACAAAAAGTAAGCAAAAGCAACAGCGGCTTCGAAGTCCTTCGGATACCTTCACTTATTAGTACTTCCTTTTCTGTGATTAAAAACTCACTAAAATGTGCTCCCAGCACATTTTTCACGCTCAAACAGTTTAATCACGGGTATCGAAAAAAAAGAACAAATAGTTCAGCTTCTGCAGATGCTGCTGTATGTCCAACTTTACGATTAATTTAATTCACTAATCTTCAAACACTAAAGAAATATAGAAAGGTCAACGAGAAATTGGAAAGTCCATGCTCTTGAGGTCTGCTTTTGAGAATGCCAAAACTTTATAAATTTTTCGGATAAGATGTTCAACTGTTTGAACGAAGAAACAGTACTTGATGTACTGTTTCGTAGTGAGTTTTGAGCATCAGAAAATATTTTCTAAAGTTATGGGTAGCTGTAAGCCATTCTCATCTCGCAGACGAGTTTTTTTCTTTCTTTTTTTACGGTTAAAAAAAGGAAAAGAATCACATATATATTCTTTATTAAAGTGATATTACCGTTGTCAGAGAAATAACTTACTACTTTTCACTCAAATCAATCAACAACAAAAGGCTCCCTCTCAAAATACTGATGTATCATATTATCACGAACCATACTTTTATTATAATTAGAAGTATATCGAGGCTTGAAGCTATATCTATCCTCATAGTTTTTATCATATGACTTCGCAACCAAAGAGTAAAGAATCCCCATATCATCCACAATAAAAGTGTGACCTCGACCATAATTATAAATGATACTTAAGTACTTTTTATCATTGACCAAATAGGTTTTCAAAACATAATTTCCTACTGTTATTTGCTCTACTGTTTTCATACTTTTAACTTCACTAGAAATTCCAATTTTCCCCTCCAATAAACTTAAAGGAGATCCATTCCAAAAACAATTAGAATGTAAAGAAATACTTTCAACAAAAAGCTTTCCGTATTTCTTGTGCTTATCTTTAATAGTATAAGGAAAATTGGCGCACCTGTGAAAATGCCCCATATAGTTTGGATTTGTAAACTCAACTTTAACAGGAGCTTTTTTATCTCCTAGGTACATTGTATTTGAGTGATTTGAGTATTGAACAGTAGCTGTTGAGCTACATGAAATAAAAAGAAGTGTAAGAAGTGTTAAGAGTAAATATTTAAATGTTTTCATAAAATAGTATATCAAAAACTAAATTATTACTCTTATGGGTCTAGGTTTATAAATACCCACCAGTTGCTTGTACTATCGAACCATCTTTTTTATTTAACCAAACAACCACAGCTTTCTTATGTCCATCTTTTTGATAACTGGGTAGTGTTGTATTAAATGCTAAACTACTTTTATTTGATTTTAAAAGATTTTGCTGATGTTTTAATACTACAAAGTTACCATCCAAAACTCTATCTTCATTTTCACCAGCTGTAACATTCGTAGAATACTCAAATCCTAAAATAGCTACATTCACAAACAATTCTTCATCATTTATTTTTTTTGAGTTAAAAGTAATATCAAGGTTTTTATTATTTATTTTCACTTTTAAATTACCACCATACGTATCTTCAAAACGTGGAAAACTTTGATTTGAAAACCAGCGTCTATATTCTTTAGAATTGATAACAAATTGTGGTGTATAAACTGAGTTTTTTCGCCATACTTTATTGGCATAATTTCTTTGTCTTATATCATATTCTTTATTGGCAAAAATATCTTTCCACCCAATAAAATCCCAATATGTCACATGAAAAGCCAGAGGGATAAACTCTTTAAAAACACCCTCTTTTTTTGTTAATCCATTCATCCAATCTTCAGCTACTGGACAAGAGCTACATCCTTGAGATGTGTACAATTCTATTATATTCACTTTTTTTTCACCCGAATAAAATACCATTTCATTTGCAAAAACAGTGTTTATTAAAATAAATAATACAAGTATCAATTTTTTCATAAGTAGTCCTTTTATTTCATATATTAAATTATAAATCTTTTTTGTTTACTAAATGTTGACAAACATTTAAGACAGTTTAGATTAAAATCACAAATAAAAGTAAGTGAGGTAAAAATGATAGAGTTGGGACACAAAATAATAGGTACTGGTAATACAAGCGTTGTGATTTTACATGAGTTGATGGGTAATCACAATAATTATGATGCAATACTACCCTATCTTGATACTTCAAAGTTTACATATATTTTTGTTGACTTAAGAGGATATGGTTTATCAAAACACATAAAGGGTGAATATACTTGTGATGAAGCAGCCAATGATGTAAAAAGCCTTATCTCAAAGTTGAACTTATCAGATGTAAATCTTTTGGCACACTCAATGTCAACCATGATTGCTCAAAAAATTGCACTCATAGATAGTATCAATATCTCCCAACTCATTTTAATCACCCCAATTAGCGCTGCAGGTATTCAAGTACCTAAAAACACCCAAGATAAATTACTGAGTGATATGAGAAAAAATGATGGGAATATAGAAGAGATAGTCTATAGTGCTAGCAAGCGACACAATAGTACTTGGGCTCAAAACAGAATAGACATGGCGTATAATAGCTCAACAGTAGAAGCTCGAGTGGGGTATATGAAGATGTATTTAACAACAAACTTTTTAGACGAAGTACCCAATATCAAAATACCCATTAAAGCTATAGTAGGAAAATACGATTTTCCTATATTTTCTTTTAAAACAGTTACCCGATTATTTGATCAAAACTATAAAGATGTAGAAGTTGTAGAGTGTCTAGAAGCTGGTCATTATCCTATGATAGAGTGTCCAGTGTATTTTGCAAGTAAACTAGAAGAATTCTGTTCCTAAGTTACTCTTGAATATAAATCACTTTATCTTTAAGACGTTCGGGAATTTTGATTTGTAATTTATTGAGAGTATTTTTGTTTACGTAAAACAAAGGTGCTGTGTCAACTTTAATTGGGACTTCATATATTTTTTTATTTTCATACAAAACTGAATAAACAGTCTTTCCAAGTTCTTTTCCCAATTTTCTGTCATCAGCTGAATATCCAGCTAATGCACCATGTGCCACAGATACTTTACTATAAGAAAAAACAGGAGTATTTCCAGAAACATCACTTATCACGCCAGCATTATCCATAATTAAAGCTTGATTACCAAGAACAATTGCAGAAACATTATCTTTTTTCTCTTTGATTTTTTCCAAAATAAAGTCTAAATCATCACTGACTATTTCAGAATACTTGATATGAAAGATAGTTTTACTTAATTGCAAGGTCTCCTTTTGTTCAATAGGAGTTGAGGGATGTCCTAACTCACCAATAAATAAAATAGATTTCATATTAGGTACAAAAAGGCTGATCATTCGTAAAGTAGTTTTTTTATTTATGTAATAAGTTACCCCTGTGATATTCCCAGCTGGGGCCAAAAAACTTTTTACCGTACCTAAAACAACAGGATGATTGGTCCCTCCTATAAAAGTGGGAATAGATGTTTTTGTATTAACCAACATCTTTGCAGCACTGGAACGAAGTAAAATCATTGCATCTTTTTCTTTATTCCATTTATAAGTGAGTTGCCTTAGTTCTTCAACAGTGTTAAGTTCTTTTTGTAACTCAATATTGAATTTATTTTTGTAGATATTAAGTTCTGAGAGTAAGCCTTCTAGTAGCCTATCTTGCATGTGTGATTTTCCAACCCATGCAATACCTATTTCTTTTGAATATAAAGATGAAGTTGTAATTAAAAAGAAGATAAGCACAACACAAAATTTAAGCATCACATCTCCAAGGACTAAAGATACATGGTATTAAATAGCTTAATATAAAGGGTGTTAAGTTTGTATAAAATAAATTGACTAATATCTTCAAATATTACTTTAATTAATTGTAATCACCAGTAAAAGCGTCAACTGCAAGCTAAAAGCAATAACATTTGAGATAATTAAAGCTGGCCTTTTGAATCTCAAACCATAAAAAAGCCAAAATCCATACACCAACAAAAATCCGAAGACAAAGCCAAAAGACAAAGTACTAGGAGCTTGTCTATCAAATTCGCTCAACAATTGACTCAGTATTGCGACACTTGCAACCAATCCAAAAATAGTTCCTGCAATATCCCATTGTTTGTCAGAACCTAATTGGATGCCAATATTAATTTTTTTCATCAGACTTCTTATTTCCCCAAGTATCATAATGAACCAATTTTTCTAAGGGCATACGTGCTAACCAGCCTTTTTCTTCAAGTTCAGGTTTTTCTTTAAAGTGAGTTACATGACCAATACACAAATAAGCAATGGGAACGATATCATCTGGAATACCCAAAGCATCTTGTACCACTTCATGATGTACAATACTCACCCATCCAACACCTAGATTTTCAGCACGTGCAGCTAACCAAAGCGTCTGAACAGCACAAACTGCACTGTATAAATCCATCTCTAGATTTGCTGTTCGACCAAGAACAGTTGTACCTGTTCTTTTCCTATCACAGGTAATACAAATACCAATAGGGGCTTCAAGGATTCCTTCTAGTTTAAGTTTTTTATATTTTTCTTTTTGTTCACCTTTGAACATATCAGTTGCTTCTTTATGAGCAACCTCAAAACCATCTTTAATTTTTTGTCGAACTTTCTTATCCTTGATAACGATAAAATCCCAAGGTTGCATATAACCAACACTTGGGGCATGATGTGCTGCATCTAAAAGACGGTTAATAACCTCATCATCTATAGCATCACTTGTAAATTCGCTTCTTGTATCTCTTCTATTATAGATTGTTTTATAAACCGCATCTCGTTCTTCTTGTGTAATTTCAATCATAAAAAACCTTCATATTTATTAATTATGATTATAACAGAAGATATTAAAAGAAAAGTCTGTTTCAAAATAATTTAAAACAATCTAAATAATTTTAAAATATTTTAGTACTTTTGATTGAACCACAATCACTAAAAGTGCGCATACCAATGCAATAATCGTTCCCCACATAATACCAATAGTAGGATAAGTTAAATACACCAAAAAAGAATACACCACAACACTCGTAAGCCCAAAAGGTGTGTTTTTAATAATTGTTCTTGCTTGCAAATTACTGTGATTAAAATGAATGATCAACAATAAGGGCAATAGAATTGTTGGGAAAGATGAGAAAATACCAGCCAAATTGACAGGTACATATTGGGGAAGTGAAGATACCACTAAAAAAATCATAATAGTTAAACCACTTCGTAAGATTAAATCAAATAGAGATACCTTATCTGTTTTAACGATTTTATGATCCTCTTTTTTTGCAAAATATATTGCACATACTAAAAGAAGTATATAAATAATAGTGGGAGTGAAGATTACATGAGGTGGAATTAAAGATAAGAAGAATGCAATAACCAGATAAAAAACAAAAGAAATAAGTAAACTAAGAATCACATCAAATTTTCCACTGTAAAAGGTACTAATGTAATATCCAATACAAAAGGATAGAGCTGCAAATAGGCCATGGATATTATATAAAGCAATTTTATGAACATAATCAACACCATATTCAATTGCAAAAAACACTAAGGTGATTGAGCTACCAAGTGGCAACCCTGAGAGCATTCCAGAAGCTTTGGCACTCACTTTTTCAGCCACAGTTGTTAAGCTTAAAACCAAAAATACAACTACTACAATTTTAATAATCAATAAATCCATCAGTTTCCCTTCTAAAAAATGATTATCTCATAAAAGGATGAACTAAACATGACATAATTGAAAAATGAATTCCTTACAAACTTTTCTTTGTAAATAAAGGAAGTTGAATTAAAAACTGCGCTCCATCTGTAATATTTTTTGCTTCGATTTTTCCACTCATATTTTCTTCAACTATGAGTTTTGACATATAAAGACCAATACCCGTACCTTTATCATCATCTTTGGTTGTGAAGTATGAGTCAAAGATATGCTCTAATATATCTTTTGGAATCCCTTTGGCATTGTCTTGTATTTTAACAAAACCATATTTTTCATTAGACCCTATAGTAATTTTTATAGCTGCATCACTAATAGCATTTTCAAGTAAGGCATCTTTAGCATTAAATACAATATTTAAAACCGCATGTAAAAGTTCATTTGGGTAACCATAAACAGCAGGTGTTTGTTCAACTTCTAGAGAAATATCAATTTGGTGCTGTTCTAAGGTTGTTTTAGCCAAAGAAATTGTTTTGAGTACAGACTCTTCTAAAGAAAAGCTTATTTTTGTTTTTTTTACTTTAAAAAAGTTTTTAAAGTCATCAATGGTTTCAGACATACTTTGTGTAAGTAGTTCTGATTTTTCAAGAGATTTTTTCATAAAAGCGTCATCAAGTTCGCCCAGTTCATAAAACATATGAATGTTGCTATTAATTAAGACAATAGCACTTAAAGGTTGTCTCCATTGATGGGCTATATTTTCAATCATTTCTCCCATCATCGCATGACGTGATTGATGAAGGAGAATTGAGGCTTGTTCTTCTTGTTTTGTTTGTTCTATTTTAATGCGTTTTTGCAATGTTTGATTCAGTTCACCCATGTCTTTATTGACTTTATATGAATCCATTATCCTTCTTATAGCAAACCAAGTGGAAATAAATCCAATAAAAGTAAACACCAACAATAACTCATCCAGTTCAATATATTCATAGGACTCAGTATATTCCATAATGATTTCAAAAGCATCATAAGTAGAGAAAACATACCACATGATTGCAATAGTAATCACAGAGTAAAATATATCTTTTTTGACTTTAGATTTATTTCTATATAGTTCTTCAGGCATATTCACTCTCCATTTTGGATAGTATTTATAAAAGGTCTACGATTTAAACATCTTTGTTATTGCACTTTGTTTGGCTTTACAAATACCCTTCTCAGTTATAAGACCCGTTACAAGTCTATTAGGTGTTATATCAAAGCCGTAATTGATGCACTTTGATTGAGTAGGCACAATTTGGAGATCTTGAACAATACCTTCGTTATTTAATCCTCGGATGTATTTTACTTCATCTTCACTTCGTGTTTCTATAGGAATATCTTTTACTCCATCAATGATATCAAAGTCTAAGGTTCCCTCAGGAATAGCTACGTAAAAAGGTATATTGTTATCTGATGCGGCTAAGGCTTTTAAATAAGTTCCGATTTTATTGGCAACATCACCTTGGGCACTCACCCTATCAGCACCAACAATACACACATCTACTTGTCCTTGCTGCATAAGATATCCACCTGTATTATCAGGGATCACAGTATGTTTGATATCACTTTTGCCTAATTCCCAAGCTGTTAAATTTGCACCTTGATTTCGTGGCCTGGTCTCATCTACCCAAACATGTATATCAATGCCGCGTCTTTTAGCCTCATAAATAGGTGCAAGAGCAGAGCCATCATCAACAATAGCTAGCCACCCAGCATTACAGTGGGTGAGAACATTGATTGATTTGTTACCGTTTTGCTTCATAATCTCTTCAAATTTATCACAACCATATTTACCAATGAGTCTACTTCTCTCAACATCACCATCGGTGATATTTATAGCTTCTTCAAGGGCACATTTAAGTAAATCTTCTTTACAAGTATCAAGCTTTTTCATCATCAAATCAACTGCCCACATCAGATTAACTGCTGTGGGTCTTGATTCTCTTATTTCTTGTGCTTTATTTTTAACATATTCAATATCACTGTTTTCTTTTACAGCCAGATAGACTCCAAAAGCTGCAATATTTCCAATAACACCGGCACCTCTTACAATCATATCTTTAATAGCAACAATGGCATCATTTGCACTTTTTAGTGTTATTGTTTCATATACAAAAGGTAATTTTGTTTGATCAATCACCACTACATTTTTATCTTCATCTAACCAAAAAGCTTTATACTTTCCATTCATCTATTTTAACCTTTAATTATTTTGATAACATCTTCAATTTTTTCAATTTCTTTATAGTGTTTCACAAACTTTTTAGAAATTTTAAGTGTGTGTTTAATTGCCTTATTTCGTACATCTAAATCTTTTATTTCTCTTATGTCTTCAACCCCTGCGATTCCAAACATACGTCGTGTCATTTTACAACCAGCATATCCAACACTATCTCTTAAGATATTTAACATAAACTCTTTTTTAAACTCTTTTAATTCTTTTTCATCCAAATACCCAGGTAATATTAAAGAACTTTCATTTTGAGTGTCCCACAGTTCTAAAAATTTATTTTCAAATTTAAGTAAAACTTCCTCTACTAAATCTAAAAGCCATTCGCAATAAGTAATCTCAGATTCTAATGCAATATGTGAAGTATATGACATGATGAGATTTCCTATTAACGCACCCACATCAAAACCAAAGGGACCCACAAATGAAAACTCAGGGTCAATAATATAGGTATCTTTTTTATTTAACATAATGGAGCCTGTGTGTAAATCTCCATGTAATAAAGTGTCTGTTTGATTCATAAATTTATACTTTAATTCTAAAACAGCTTTTTTAAACTTCATATCTTTAAATAGTTTTTGTGCACTTTCATGGCCTTGTGCAAAACTATCATTGGTATCATGGTCCATAAAAGCGAAGGTAAATACAAAATCTTCTGTTAATTTACATAATTCGGTGTTACTGTTAAATTGAGAAATAAGTTGTCGTTTAGAAGTAGAGTCTAAACATAAAGAAGAAGTTTTAAATAAGTTTTCAGCTAAAAATGTAGAAATATGATCAGCAAACTTTGGATAAATTACTTGTGCAATCAATCCTTTTCTCATGATAATATGCTCATCTAAAAATTGCATCACCACTGCGCTCATTTGCTCATTTGCATCATAAATAATTGGAGTATAATCAGGTGTTTGTTGTGAGTAGCTTTGTAAAGCTCTTATCTCATAAGTCATCCGCTCCCTATTTAAAGGAAACTCTTCCCCTACACATCTTAAATAAGGAACTGCTTGTTTTAGTATTAACGCTTTTGAATCGTCTTGAATACTCTTAATAATAAATACAAAATTTAAGTTTCCATCTCCAATTTCATCTATAGATAAAGTATCTTCACCAAAATAATTTTTAACATTTTTAATACTATGTAAATACTTTACAATATTTGTTTTATCCAATATATAATAATCCATAATAACTCCAAGTATAGTTTTAATTGAAACATATTGTATATATATTTTTCTACACAAATGCTTAACACTTAAGATTTATAATTCAAATACAGATAAACAATAAAATGCAATAGCGCAACGTTGCTTCAAAAGTTATCTACACGCAAAAAAACAAAATTCAGGAGGAAAAAATGAAGTTAAAATTATTAACTGTAGCACTTGCTACTTCAGCACTTATGGTAACTGGTTTGTTCGCAGCAGACAAGAAAATGGAACATAAAAAAATGGGTATGGAAAAAATGGCAGAAATGCCTTTTAGTGGCCCAAAAGATGTTGCTTACTCAAAAAAACTTTGGGAAAAACTTGAAGCATCAGGATTGAATGATCTTGAAGGAAACCTATATGTAGGTGGACCTCCACATGGGAAAGTAAGAGAAACTGTAGAAGGTATCATTGATGGCAAAAGAATCATTGTAAAAAGAAACTACGGTGGAAAAGGCCTAAGTCTTGAAGCAGTTGCAAAAGACAGAGCAAAATTTCTAAAAGCAGTTACAGTAATGGCCAAAAGAGAAAAAGGTTATGATGCTGAAAACAATGATTGGTTTTGGGTAAAATATAAAGCAGATGGAACATTACACAAAAATCCAAAAGGTATGGAACTTGCAGGAAGAATTGCTAAAGGTAAACCAGTTGGTTGTATAGCATGTCACAGTTCAGCTTCAGGTGGAGACTTAGTTTTCGTTCATAACAAAGAAGCAAACGCAGAAGTAGTTTACCTTAAATAACTAGGTTTCTACTAAGCAGTACCAAATAAAATCATAAGTGTATACTTACTAACTTCATGTTTTATTTGGTATAACCTTACTCTTAAGTAGCACTTTTTTTGTTGATTAAATACAGGGCAAAAATAGTGATAAACCCACCAATTATTGAATTGATTTCAATAATTTCTCCTAAAAATAAGAATCCCAACATTACTGCAAAAACTGGCACAAGATAGATGTAAGAACTGACTTTTGAAGAACCAATAACCCCTGAGGCATAAAAATATATGGTACTTGCAAAAACATTGGCAAAAAATGCCAAGAAAATGATGTGATACCAAAAGAGTTCATTGTATAAAAACTCACCAACTATAACTTCTTGAGGAGTTATGAGAAGCAAGACAATCAAGCCACCCAAGGAAATATAGAAACTAAATCCAATAGCTGAAAGATTTTGATAAGACTTGTTAGCAACTACAGTTATACTTGCCCATGAACAAGCAGCCAATAAAAAATAAATATTACCTGATTGAACAATTTCATTAAAATCAAATTGCCACAGTTCTAACAACACCACTCCACCAATAACTCCTAGACCCAAACCAATCATTTCATTTCTTGAAAGTTTGTGTCTGTATAAAAGGCTTACTAACAGAAATGTAATTAAAGGAGCCATTACTGTAAAAATAATTGATCCTGCACCTGCTAGGCCAAAATTCAAACCTTTAAAGAAAAAAGTAGCATGTAAAAGTATCAGTACCGTTCCTAATATTACTTGTGTAATATTTTTAAATTCAAGCTTCATCTTTGGTTTCAAGAAAAAAATTATGGGTAGAAAAAAAATTGTGGTGAGTAAAAATCTATAGAATACGACACTTTCAAAGTTTGCAACTTGAGCGATATATCTACCACTCACCCAAGATGCGCCCCATAAAAACATAGCTAGTATCAATAGAATGAAAAAAAGTGTTTGATTCTTTTGACTTGTTTTCATGTTATCTAAAGTTGTCAAATACCAGTGGTGCTTTTAAGTCTAAAGATTTTAGGTGTCTCATCACTGTTTGTAAATCATCAAGGTTTTTTCCGGCAACTCTGATTTCTTCACCTTGATTAACAGCTGTTACTTTAAGCTTCAGTTTTTTAATCTCAGTTTGAATGATTTTTGCCTCATCACTTTCAATAGTATCTATTATTTTATAAGTGAATTTTCTTTTTCCACCACTTGCGTTTTCAGCTTTTACTTCTTCAAGTGAATTGATAGAAATATCACGTTTATTCATTTTTGAAATCATAACATCTCTCATTGCATCCACTTTATTGTCACTGTCACTTAACAGTACCAGTGTTTTTGCTGCTTGATTGAAATCTATTTCTTTCAAAATTCCTTTAAAGTCATATCTGTTATCAACTTCTTTTTGAGCTTGCGCTACTGCATTTTTCATCTCTTGTAAATCTAGCTTCGCTGAAATATCAAAATGATGTTCTTTTGCTTTTGCCATTGTAATGTCCTTTTAAAATTATATTATTTTTATCATTTTTATCATAATTAATCTTTTTTACTTATAAAATAGGCTAAAATGTTATGAATTATGTATGGACAAATAAATATATGCTAAGTAAAAACGAAAAGAAAATTTTAATATCCATTAAAATACTTCCTATTTTAATTATTATAATACTCTCAGCAATTGTCACATATTTTTTTACAGTACAAAATAAAAAAACCTTTCAATACGAAATTAAAAGTACCAAAGATTACTTCGTCAAAACAAATAAAGAACGTATTAAAAAACAAGTCATGAGAATGAGTGCGATTTTTGAAAATGAATTCCAAGATGCAAAAAAACACTTAAGTCAACATCTAAAAGACGAAGTTTACCAAGCCCATGCAATTGCGACAAATATATATAACAATAACAAACATCTTCCAGAAAAACAAGTCAGAAACCTTATAAAAAATACGTTAAAAGGTATAAGATTTCATGATGGCAGAGATTACTTTTTCATTTTCTCACTTGATGGAACAAATGTCTTACATCCGATCAAACCTGAGATTGAGGGTAAAAACCTTATAAATTATAAAGATTTAAAAGGCAATACTATCATCAAAGATATTATTCCTATTTTAAAAGAAAAAAAAGAAGCCTTTTCTAAATGGTGGTGGCCAAAACCTTACAGTAAAGAGCAGTATCAAAAGATTGGTTTTCACAAAGTATTTGAACCCTACAACTGGTTCATTGGTACTGGAATGTACCTAGATGAGCTGGAAGCTGATTTGCAATCTGAGTTAGTAAGGCGTCTTGAAAACTCCTCATTTAGCGAAAATGATTACTTTTTTATTTTTGATAAAAATGGGCTACTCATTTCTAGCCACAACAAGGCCATGTCAGTTAATCAAGAATTTTCAGAAATGGAATTCTCAAAACAAACACTGGTTAAAAAAATTATGAAAGTTGCAACTTTCGGTGAAGGATATGCAACCTATCAAATAGAAGAAGGGTATGATAATTACGCATCTACTAAAATTTCTTTTATTAAGCAACTTAGTCACTTTGGATGGATTATGGGATATGGTTTTCATCCCAAGAATATTAATAATACTATTGCCCTAAAAGAAGAAATATTTAAAAAAGAAAATAAAGTTATCATTACAAGAATGTTCTTATTGAATGTGTTTGTAACTATTATCCTCATTGTATTATTAATTTTATTTTCGGATTTTGTTAAAAAACAATTTATTATTCATAAAACTAAAAACAGAAAATATCAAAATGAGTTACATACTGAAATTGATGACAAAACAGCGAAACTTATTAAGCTAAATAAAACACTAGAGCAAAGAGTTATTGAAGAAGTATCAAAAAATAGAGAAAAAGACAAAATCATGGTTCAACAATCAAAAATGGCGGCCTTAGGTGAGTTATTAGGTATGATTACTCACCAATGGAGACAACCACTAGCCCAAATTAATTCAACAACTTTATCCATGTACAACAAATTTAAAAAAGGTGACTTCACCCTTGATACTCTAAAAGAGAATATTGGTGAAATTGAAGATACTACCAACTTTTTATCTCAAACCATCACTGATTTTAGTACCTTTTTCTCACCAGATAAAGAAAAAAATACCTTCAGTACTAAACAAGCAGTTACTGAGTGTTTACAGATTTTATTTCCAAAATTCATTCATAAAGTAAACATTGAAGTTGATACCATTGAAGATGTAAATATTTATAGTTACCTAACACAATACCAACAAGCTATTTTAACTATCTTAGTAAATGCTGTTGATATGTTTGAAGTTAGAAACATTGAGTACCCAAAAATCAAAATTGTGTTAAGCTCACACAATGGTCGCTCAAAACTTTGTATTTGTGATAATGCACAAGGTATTAACAAAGATTGTTTGGATAAAATATTCGAAGCATACTTTTCCACTAAAAAAAGTAAAAAGAATAGTGGATTAGGACTTTACATATCAAAGATGATCGTAGAACAAAACTTAAATGGTAGTTTAAGTGTAGAAAACACCCATGAAGGTGCTAAGTTTACAATCATAATTTAGGGAAAAAAATGGAAAACAAATATACAATTCTTTACGCAGAAGATAATGATTCTATAAGAGAAAATTATGTCAGCTTTTTAAAATCATATTTTGGAAAGGTCTACGAAGCGAACAATGGAACAAGTGCGTTAGAGCTTTATAACAAAAATAGACCAGATGTTTTACTACTAGATATTAATATGCCAGGTATTAATGGTTTAGATTTGGCCAAACAAATTAGACAAAAAGATGAAACAGTAAAAATTGTTATGTTAACTGCTTACAGTGATACAGAGAAATTATTACAAGCAACAGAATTAAACTTGACAAAATATCTAGTCAAACCTATTAAAACATTTGAGCTTGAAGAAATAGTAACCAGTACAATTGAAAAGTTAAATAGCCAAAATACTGAAGAGAGTTATTTACAAATAAACCCAGAGTTTAAATGGGATAAAATCAATCATAAACTATATAAGAATGATGAAGATATTAGCTTAACAAAAAAAGAAATGGTTCTATTAAATCTTTTTTGTACTAATGTTGATTCAACTTTTTCAAATGCTCAAATCATGGATCACTTGTGGAAAGATGATTTTAACTTAGATCCTAATACAAGTAAACTAAGAGTTTTATTTTCAAAACTTCGGTCTAAAATTGAATATGATTTATTTATTACAACTTACGGAATTGGATATAAATTAAAACTAGAAGATTAAATTCTTCTGGTTTTATTCACTTACGCTTTTACCAAGCAAATATTAAATCTAGCTCCCATAAATTCTTTTCCATTAACTTGAACTTTTTCATTGGTAACACTAATAGTAGCATCTACTTTGTCTAATATTACTTTAGTCATATACAAACCTAAGCCAGTACCTTTGTCCTCTTTTTTTGTTGTAAAGTAAGGATTAAAAATATCCCGTAAATGCTCTTCAGGAATTCCTCCCGCACAATCTTGGATATGGATGCAATGATGTGTTGGCGCTTCTACTACGGTAATAAATATTTTTTGTTCTTTAAGTTTTTTATCCAAAATAATATCTCTGGCATTATTTAAAATATTTATAAGAACTTGAATAAGTTCATTGGGATATCCAGTTGTTTTCACTTGACTTTTTGATTCAAAAACTACTTCTACATTTTTAAGTGAATATATATTTCCAACCAAATCAATTGTTTTTTGAATACTTTGAGCAACAACAAATTCAATTTTGTCAGTTTGTTTAAAAAAGTTTTTAAAATCATCCATCGTTGAAGACATTAATTGAACTTGCTTATCAATAACATTATTATCATGAGTTACATCTTCTGTAGACAATTTATTCAGCATTACTCTTAGCCTCATACCTGAATTTACAATACTGATTGCATTAAGAGGTTGTTTCCATTGATGAATAATCATACTAATCATTTCACCCATAGAAGCCATTTTACTTTGTTCTAACAACTGCACATCTTTACGTCTATTTTTATCCAATTCATCCTGAACTCGAAACTCAAGGTTTTTATTAATTTCTTGAAGTTGAATTGTTTTTTCTTCTACTTTTTCTTCCAAATGCTCATTTAATTCTTTTTGTTCGTCATGTAGTTTTCGAACTTCATATGCCATGTTATTAAAAGAACGTTCAAGTTCCCCTATTTCATCATTTGACGTAACTTTGATGTCATAGTCTAATTCATGTTTTGCAAACTTTTTAGTTCCAGTAAGAATATTTTCTATTTTTCCTGTAATATAATTTGACATCCAAACAGCAATGGAAATAACAATAAGAGCCATCAACAATGTTGCTAGAGACAACTCATTGATAACAGTACTAATATAGTTTTTAATTTTTGATTTGTTTTGTTCAATTCCTTCTTGCATAGCAGATGTTTGGCTGTCCAAAATTTCTTCTATATTCATCTTGGTTTTATTCGCAGCTGCGTGAAATTCATCCACATTTGCACCAATAGTAACAAATCCAAACCCCCGTTTACTTTGACTATACTTCCCCGTATAATAAGGAATAGTAGCAGCAGTTGTAAGTTTCCAAACATTACTCCAATAAATAATAAAAGAACCATAACCACCATTTTTAGTTACTTGCATCCAGCCTTGACATTGAGGTGCAAAATTTAGGTATCTACAATCTAAGGCCAACTCTCCTGTATGAATAAGTTGTTTTAAATTGGGTTTTTTATCCAAAGACTGTTCTTGGAACGTAGGATAGGTTTCTAAAAATTCACTTAAATTTTCACTATTAGATTTTCGATATTTTTCTTCAATATCAGCACTTACCCAAGGGGCGACTTTTTCTCCCGTATGGGGGTTATATCCTACAATAAAATAATCTCTGGGATGTGAAATATTTTTACCCTCAAAATTCCACATGAAAGCATAGTTACCCACACTTGCATCTGCTATATCTTGTTTATATTTTTTCACAGGATTTAAAGTATCTGTGTATTCCATAAGATGTTTATGATCTAAAGCCAAAGATATATAACCAATTTTTGTATTTTTATCATAAACAGGAGTAATAAATCGAACTATGGCTTCAAACTTTTTTCCTACTGGATTTTCTTTCCCTGCATATCCATATAACTCTGGCCTAAAAGGGATACCTCTTTTTTTTGCTTTTTCTTTAGTAAAAGTACCTATTATTTTTGAGTTTACATACGCTCCAATAACGTCTGACACGTATATTTCACCCTTATTTAAGACTTTTATATCATCAAAATAATTCTCAGCTTTTATATAGGTATTTACTTTTTTAGATATATCTACTTTTTTTTCATTGATAGAAGAGACTTTATATTTTTCATTTCCCTCAAGATCAAAAAATACAACTTCTTTGTAGATTGGCAGTGTTTTTTCTTGTAAATGAACAGGGTCATTATAATTAAACTCTTTTTTGTTGTCTTTTAAAAGGGCATCAGTTATTTTTCGTGGCGATACTTTTGCATTTTTGGAACTTACCCAAAGTGACTTTTTTTCATCATAATAATATTTTCCATGTTCCAGTATTTGTTTGTGCTTGGCATCGTAAAATTCTTGTAGAATGTTTTGATTAATTGATAATCTTGAAAGGAATAAAATATCTTTATCTCGTTCATATAAAAATGTAGCAACGCTATTTGCAACTTTATAGCTTAAAATTTCCATAGAGGTTTGTGATTTTTTATTTAAAGCAATAATGCTATCGTCAATTGCAGTACTTGCTGTATTTGAAATAATTTTTTTACTCTCATCAAAGAGGCTTTGAGTACTGGTCAAAAAATAGTCACTTAGACTATTCGCACCAATTACTGCTATATATGAAATCATCAATAATGGTATTACTTTAATGACCACAAATAGTATTATAAGTTTTGCTTTAATCTTCATGTTTTTCATTATTACTCTTTGATCAATTATTTAACTAAGTCTTAAATTATATAAAAATAATTTTTAAAAAAAGATTGAATTGTAACAATATCTTTTTATATATAATATGATTTTTAATTTTATACATATTAACTTGCATTATTAGTTAATTCATAAAGATAGAAATATTGTCTAAGTTGTTTCATATTTTCGTATTTCATACCTGCTTTATACCAAGCTTTAATCTTTTTCTTTAGTCATTTTATATTCTATAGTATCCATTTATACCAAAGAATAAGGAATACTTACACCAAATAATCTAATAAGTTCTAACTTATTTTTTATCTGATATTACTTTAGATTTGAAAAATAAACTAATATAAATATTTATAACCACTTAAGTTCATAAGGAGTATTGTTATTTATATCAAGCAAAGGAATTCCCATGAGAAAAGTGGTTGTTACGTTGTGTCTAATGCTTTACAGTGTTTTTGCAAGCGAAGCAAAAGACATCATTGCCTCTTCATGTTATGCTTGTCATGGGGACAATATGGGAAAAAGTTGTTATGGTGTTTCTAAGATTCCAAATGTTTTAAATCAAGATACGATTTTAAAAACACTCAAAGCTTATAAAAAAGGAACACTGAATACTTATGGGATGGGTGAAGTTATGAAATCACAATTAATGTCATTGAGTGATAACGAGCTCAAATCACTCTCAGCCTATATTCCAACATTACGTTAATCATACATTTAACAAAGGTTTTATTATGATATATGAAATACAAGGTGATATTTTAAAAAGTAGTGCTGCAGCTATTGTTCATGGGGTTGCTTCAAATGACCCAATGAGTCAAGGCTTATCTTTAGAACTACATCAAATGTTTCCTCAAATGCACAAGGACTTTCACAAATGGTGCCATCAAACTAATCCCAAGGTTGGTACAGTATGGAAATGGGATAGAGTAAAAGATTTGATCATCATAAATATGCTCACACAAGATGGACACACTCATCATGGAACACATCCTCAAAAAGCAAACTTAACAGATGTGAACCACTGTTTAAGGGCCTTGAAGAAATTGATTAAAAAAGAAAAGTTAAAATCTATCGCCATTCCAAGATTGGCAACGGGGGTAGGAGGTCTTATGTGGGAAGAAGTACATCCTTTGATTATAAATCAGCTAGATGACGTAAATATTCCTATTTATATCTACTCAACATTTATTCCTGATATTAAAGCAGAAGAACCGTAATATGGGTTTTATTACAAGAATTTCAGAAGATAAACTGTCAATATTTGTTTGTTGCATAATTTAGTATTGGGTTAACTCAATAAGCGAACAACATACAAATAATGCATAAGATTCACTCTTATACATTATTTTAAATTTATATTTCTACTCAGGCTTTACTTGTGGCAATACTAAGTTAAGAATAATACCAGTAATAGCACCAAGCCCTATTCCACTAAAAGCAACTCCACCAAAGTTAAAAGTCATACCTCCAATTGCAAATACCAAAATCATAGATACAATAATCATATTTCTCGGACAAGATAAGTCTGTTTTATCTTTAATCAATGTTCCAAGACCAATGGATGCAATAATTCCAAAAAGAAGTAACATAATTCCACCCATAACAGGAACTGGAATCGTTGATAGTAAAGCACCAAGTTTACCTACAAATGCCAATGTAATAGCAGCAATTGCAGCCCATGTCATAATAGCTGGATTAAAAGCTTTAGTAATAGTAACAGCACCTGTTACTTCAGAATAAGTAGTATTTGGAGGTCCTCCAAATAATGATGCCGCTGAAGTTGCTAATCCATCACCTAAAAGTGTATTTTTTAAACCTGGCTTTTCTAGATAATCTTCTTTTGTAACATTTGAAATAGCTAACATATCACCAATATGTTCAATGGCAGGAGCTATTGCAATTGGAAGAATAAAAATAATTGCTTGCCAATTAAACTCAGGAGTTGTAAAACTTGGAATGGCAAACCATGAAGCATTCTCTACTGCTGTAAAGTCAACTACTCCATAAAATAAAGCAATGATATATCCCACAATAATTCCACCTAAAATTGGAATCAATTTAAACACACCTTTACCAAGTAATGAAATAAATAGAGTAACAAACAAAGCTGACATGGAAATAATCATCGCTGTTTCAGTAGGTACCAACTGAAATGATCCATCTCCAGTTTTTCCCATAGCCATAAAAACAGCAACTGGAGATAAAATCAATCCAATAGACATAATAACTGGTCCCACAACAATAGCGGGTAACAGCTTATGTAAAAAACCACTTCCTTTTAATCTAACCAAAAAACTAAGGACTACATAAAAAAGCCCAGCTGCAACCAAACCTGACATGGTTCCAGCAATACCCCACTCTTTCACCCCATAAGAAATTGGAGCAATAAAAGCAAATGACGATGCTAAAAATATTGGTGGTACATTTTTTCTGTTAACCAACTGAAAAATAAGTGTTCCAATTCCAGCTGTAAACAAGGCAACATTGGGATCCAGTCCAGTTAATATTGGTACTAGAACCAATGCTCCAAATGCAACAAATAAAAACTGCAAACCTAAGATACTGTCTTTTAGTCTAAAATTATACGTGGTTTCTTTCATCTTTTTTACCCCTTTGAAATTTTTAGATAGTATCTAAATCCCAGTTAATTTCCAATTAATCACCATAACGTTATAATGTGCTTAAAATTACCATAAATAAGGCATATGATGTACGTAGAAAGTAAAAATGTAGTAGTAAAACATTTAGTAAATCGACTAAGAGATGTAAGAACCGCTTCCAATGAATTTAGATTAACCATTGAAGAAATATCAAGAATTATAGTTTCTGAAGCGCTAAGTGATTTTGAAACAGTTTCACAAAATATCAACACATGGCAAGGCCCTTTAGACGTTGATATGTTAGAGGTACAAAAAATAGTATTGGTTCCAATTTTAAGAGCTGGTGAGCCTATGCTAACAGGTATTTTAAAAACTTTACCTTATGCAAGAAGTGGATTTTTAGCTATGAAAAGAGATGAGGAAACAGCACAAAGTAAACTTTTTTATGAAAATATCCCTTCACTTGAAGATAAAACAGTTTTACTCCTTGATCCAATGGTAGCAACAGGAGGCTCGTTGATTGATGGAATTGAATACCTAAAGGGTAAAAATCCAAAAAGAATTATTTGTTTAAATGTATTGGGTTCACAATTTGGAGTTGATAAGGTAACAAAAGCTTATCCAGATGTAGATATGTATATTGCACAAATTGATGAAAGATTGGATGAGAACAATTATATCAGACCTGGTCTTGGAGATGCAGGAGATAGAGCTTTTAATACCAACTAAGTACAAATAAACAGTGAGTAGTTAATCAACTACTCACCACAGTGTAAAGTCACTGTTTTTTTAATTCTTTTACTTCAGCCCTTAAAGACTGTAATTCTTCTAAAATCAAATCAATTTTCTTATGATCTTCTTCTAAATCATTTTTCATATCTTGCTCTTGTAGTTTTTGCATTTCTCCAATAATAACAGCCACAAATAGATTGAAAAATACAAACGCAGCAATGATAATAAAACTGATAAAATAAATCCATGACCAAGGATGTACTTCCATGGCTTCATACATCACATCTGTCCAATCTTCAAAGGTCAGAACTCTAAACAAGGTCAACATTGAAATTAAAAAGTCTCTCCATAATCCAGATGGTAATTCAGAAAATACGAAACTTCCAATAATGGCATAAATATAAAAGATGATAAACATTAAAATTACAATATCAATTATGGCAGGAATTGCCTTGATTAACATATCTAAGATTGCTTTTAACTCAGGACGTGCTGTGAACAGTCTTAAGATTTTAAATACTCTCATAAGTCTAGCAACTGCTGCATACCCACTGGATTCTAGTGGTAGTAACGTAATCGTAACGATAATAAAATCAAATATATTCCATTTACTCTTAAAAAAGTTAAGAAACTTTTTTTCTGCAATCATTTTAATTGCAATTTCAAAAACAAAGTATAAATTGACTCCATAATCAACAATATGCCACAAGGCAGAATATTCTGTAGACACATCTCCTAAGGTTTTAAAACCTAAAACTGATGCATATACGATAATAATAATCGTGGTTAAGTTTGAAAACCACTTAGAATCTCTTAATTTTTCTACATTTTCTATCACGTTTTAACCTTACTCTTTTATAATACCAACAGTAGTCATTAACCATCCAACAATAAGAAGTGTCCCACCTATTGGAGTAATTGCACCTAACCATGATAATTTTAAAATAACAAGAAGATATAAACTCACACTAAATATTAATGTTCCTAAAATAATCAAAATACCTGCTATAAACAGTAATCTTGACTCAGGTTTGTATTGTAAAATAAAAGCAATCGCAAACAGTCCCAGCGTATTGAAAAATTGATACTTTACTCCCGTTTCAAAAACTGTTAAAAGTTCATCTGATATAAATTGTTTTAAAGCGTGTGCACCAAAGGCACCTATCATAATTCCAAAAGCCATCATTAACGAAGCTGTTACTAAAAGTATTTTTGTTTTTTTGTTTAACATATATAGTCTCCATATTTTTATGGAAGTATATCGAAATATATTAAAGTTTATATATATTCTTTACGTATAAAAGTGTACAATATCCAACTTTATTTAAGAGGAAACAATATGAATTATACAGTGAACACAGATAAAAGTGTGAATGAAGCAGTTGAAGCAATAGAAAACAATGTTAAAGAATATAAATTTGGGGTATTACATGTACATGATGTAAAAAGTACACTAAACGAAAAAGGCGTTTCTTTTTCTAATGAGTGTAAAATATTAGATGTTTGTAACCCTCATCAAGCAAAAGAGCTATTATCTGTTGATATGATAATGAGTATGACGATGCCTTGTAAAATATCTGTGTATACAGATAACAAACAAACAAAGATTTCTATGCTAAAACCAACAGCGATGTTTCCAAATTTCAACAGTACTTTAGATGACGCAGCAGCTCAAATTGAAGAAAGTTTAAAAAACATCATTGATATGTCAAAATAACGAAAATTTAAACATGCTTTAAGTTGCCACCCATTATAATGTCGACTCTTAAATAACGCAGTGTTATTGGGGTATCGCCAAGTGGTAAGGCACTAGCTTTTGGTGCTAGCATTCGAAGGTTCGAATCCTTCTACCCCATCCATTTTGTTATTTTT
>Ga0209081_1000533_pt1 | contig 22854 bp, 17 predicted proteins | sample GOMGulsemesocosm_4_FD_184636 | JGI IMG/M metagenome (GOLD analysis project Ga0209081, IMG submission 184636) | Methane-oxidizing microbial communities from mesocosms in the Gulf of Mexico - GOM15B Gulf of Mexico (SPAdes) (version 2) | ecosystem: Environmental > Aquatic > Marine > Cold seeps... | reverse complement strand
AAAGGTCTTGAAAATCAGCAGTCCGTTTTATATTCCTCTTTTTCCGAGCGACCTAAGCATTTAGATCCAGCAAAAGCCTATAGTTCCAATGAATATGCATTTATTGGTCAAATCTATGAGCCACCCTTTCAATATCACTTTTTAAAGCGCCCTTATGAGCTAGAGCCATTAACGGCCAAGAAAATGCCCGAAATCCACTATTTTGACGCTTTAGGTCAGCCATTAGCGGAAACTAGCACGAGTGATGAGGTCGCTTACTCAGATTATATTATTGAGATTAAATCAGGTGTTCAATTCCAACCGCATCCTGCTTTAGCTGTTAATGAGCAAGGGCAATATCTTTATCATCAATTAAGCTCAGCTCAGCTAACAAATATTCAGTTGTTAGCTGATTTTAAACAAACGGGAACTCGAGAATTAACGGCGGCTGATTATGTACAGCAAATTAAACGCCTAGTGCACCCGGAAATCTCTTCACCGATTGCTGAATTAATGAAGCAATATATCGTCGGGCTAGGTGATTATGCGCAGACTATAAAAGATAAACCACGCACTACTCTAAAAAATAACGATATTAATGGTGTCGAAGTGCTTGATAAGTACCGTTATAAAATCCGGATCAAAGGTAAATATCCGCAATTTATATTTTGGTTGGCCATGCCGTTTTTTGCGCCTATGCCTTGGGAAGCTGACGAGTTTTATTCGCAAAAGTCCTTAATCGATAAAAATATCACTTTAGATTGGCAGCCTTTAGGGACAGGACCTTATATGTTAGAGGAAAATAATCCTAACTTACGTATGGTCATGCTTAAAAATCCCAATTTTCATACTGAGTTTTATCCTAGTGACGGCGAAGCTGAAGACCAAGCGAGTGGTATATTAGATGATGCAGGTAAGCGTTTGCCGTTTATCGACAAAGCGATTTATCTCTTAGAAAAAGAAACCATTCCTTACTGGAATAAGTTCTTACAGGGCTATTATGATGGCTCGGGCATCGCTTCTGATAGTTTTGATCAGGCCGTACAATTTACTGGCGAAGGTGAGGTTGCTTTGACCGCTAGCATGCAAGCTCAAGGCATACAATTGCAAACGGCAGTCAATAGTTCAACTTTTTATATGGGTTTTAATATGCTTGATTCCGTTATTGGTGGTGGCAGTGAGCAATCACGTAAATTACGCCAAGCGATTGCTATTGCCGTTGATTATGAAGAATATATTTCTATTTTTAATAATGGCCGTGGCGTTGCCGCGCAAGGTGTTATACCGCCCGGTATTTTTGGGTATAGTACAGGTGAGCAGGGCATTAATCATTATGTTTATGACTGGCATAATGGTCAAATGCAACGCAAGCCTTTAGCGGCAGCTATAAAGCTTATGCAAGAAGCTGGCTACGCTAATGGTGTAGATCCAATAACAGGAGAATCTTTAGTTCTGTATTTAGATACGGCAGTCAGTGGGCCGGATGACCGTGCGCGCTTAAATTGGTATCGCAAACAATTTGCTAAATTAGGCATACAACTAGTGATTAGAGCGACGGATTACAACCGTTTTCAACAGAAAATGCGTAATGGGAATGCGCAGATTTTTATGTGGGGTTGGAATGCCGATTATCCTGATCCAGAAAATTTCTTTTTCTTATTATATGGCCCGAATGCGAAAGCCGTTTATGGGGGAGAAAATGCCGGTAACTATCAAAATCCTGAGTTTGATCGACTATTTAAACAAATGAGCTATATGAGCAATAGCCCTGAGCGACTCGCTGTGATTCGACAAATGCAAGAACTCATACGCTACGATGCCCCTTGGGCTTTTGGCCTGCATCCGAAAAGTTTTTCTCTGTACCATAGTTGGTATCATAATTTAAAGCCTAATTTGATGGCCAATAATGAGTTGAAATATAAGCGTATAGAAGCGCAAAAACGTGAACAATTAAGACAGCAATGGAATCAGCCGGTATTTTGGCCAGTCGTGTTAATTGTCTTGTTATTGATAGCGCTTATTTTTCCAGCTGTGCGTAGTTTTCAGCACCGAGCAAAGGAGACCATTAAATAATGTTTAACTATATCCTGCGCCGTATTTTGTATGCTTTTCCTTTGTTACTAGGTGTCAATATTCTTACCTTTGTACTCTTTTTTATCGTTAACAGTCCTGATGATATGGCGCGTATGCAATTAGGGCAAAAGCATGTGACCGAACAAGCGATAGATAATTGGAAGCTACAGCGAGGCTATCAGTTGCCCTTATTAATTAATCAGAATGAAGTAGGGCTAAATAAAATAAAAGAGACGATTTTTTATCAAAAATCCTTGCGCTTATTTGTCTTTGATTTTGGTGTTTCAGATAGCGGCAGGCATATAGGTGCGGATATACAGCAGCGTATGTGGCCGAGTTTAGCCGTTGCTTTGCCATCGTTATTGGTAGGCTTATTGGTTAATATTATCGTGGCTTTAATGATGGTCTTGTTTCGCCAGAGTTATTTGGAGTTTAGTGCTATTGTCTTGTGCATTATTATTATGTCCATTTCCTCTTTGTTCTATATTATTGGCGGGCAATTTATCATGGGTAAACTGCTTATGTTAGTGCCGATTTCTGGCTATGATACTGGCATGAATGCCTTTAAATTCTTGATTTTGCCGGTATTGATCAGTGTCGTATCAGGTGTTGGAGCTGGCGCGCGTTGGTATCGCACCTTATTTTTAGAAGAGATTGAACAAGACTATGTACGTACTGCACGGGCTAAAGGCCTGACGGAAACTCAAGTGCTCTTTAAGCATGTCTTAAAAAATGCCATGATTCCAATTTTAACGGGAGTCGTGGTAGTCTTGCCGCTATTATTTATGGGCAGTTTGATTACCGAATCATTTTTTAGTATACCGGGCTTAGGCAGTTATACGATTGATGCTATTAATAGTCAGGACTTTGCCATAGTCAGAGCCATGGTTTTTCTGGGCTCGGTACTTTATATAATTGGCTTACTGTTGACCGATATTTCTTATACCTTAGTCGACCCGCGAGTAAGGTTATCTTAACGCGATTTAAGTAGTGTAAGGAAAGTACGAGTAAGTAATAACAAGCATATTTAGGAATATACTATTAATAACCGCACCTTTTTAGTAAGATAAGAAAAAATTTAATTCACGCTAGGATATTTCTTATGAACAAAAAAATGATCACATTAGCTTTGGGTATCACTGCTTTTTCAAGTGTACCGATGATGGCACAAGCAGGTAGTGTTGAAGCAGGCAGAGATGCTTTTGAAGCATGTCGTGGCTGTCATACTTCACCTAGTACAAGTAATGTTTACCCCACTTATTATGTGCCTAAAGTGGGTGGTCAGGTTGCAGGCTATACGGTAGCGGCTTTAAAAGCATATCAAAAATCAGAGCGCCCTCACCGCACAATGATGGCGAATGTTTACGATTTATCTGATGAAGCGATCGAAGATATCGCGGCTTATTTAGCGACAGCAGAAGGTTCTGCGCGAGCTAGTGCTAATGGTGGCGATGCTGCTAATGGTAAGAAGTTAGCAGAGTCTTGTATGGCTTGTCATAATGATGATATGAATGCCGGCGTAACTAACCCAAGATTAGCTGGACAACATCAAAACTACTTAGAAAAAGCAATGCAAGGCTATCAATCAGGCGCACGTAAAAATGCATTGATGCAGTCTATGGTACAAGGTTTATCAGAAGATGAAGTCAAAGATATTGCTGCGTACTTTACTAGCTTGAAAGGTTTAACGGCAGTTAAGTGAGTTTACCCTGGTTATCTCGCATTTAGGGGAGAAGTAAAAATATAAGCTTAACGCCTATAACCAGAAGTTATCAGTGGCTCTTCCGCGAAGCTCCAGAGCCACTGATAACACCGTGGTGACTGGAAACCAGCCGCCCACTTGGTTATCATATCACTTCCACTTCGTGTAAGAGCCTGAGAACCAAGCGTTCGACAGGACACAACACCTAGATAATCGCCCGATAAATCGGAGCATTATCAAGGCAAAATCGCCAGTCACCACGGTGTTATAAGGCGTTGAGAACAGAAGTCATGAATACTCATATCTCGCGATGCGCAAAGGAAAATCGGGTTATATACTTGCCGCTAGAGCAGCACTTGTTGATAGAACAAATACATCAGCAGATTGAGAATAAGATACTTAGGCGCTATCTCTATCAAGTCGTACATAGAGCGGTGGAATATGAGGGTAATTATCAAGATATTAAGCCCCATCTATTTTGAAAACCATAATTTCTCATCATCTAAATTAATACTCGTTTTTGTCCGGAAAAGTGTTGACACATCACGCAATGTTGGGAATGAAAAATAAGACAAAAATAATTACGTGTAGTATTTTCTCATTAATTCTTTGTATCATTAATACTCCCATTAAACAACAAGACAATTTCTATCCAAAAAACCTAACGCCCAGTTATTTGCCTTGTTAGGCCAACTGTTCATAACGTATCAATACGATTGATGGACAGTTTAATGCTTGTTACGGAATTATGATTTTGGTTAAAAGCATGATCTGTCGCAATAATAGAAAATTTGCCAATTTCTCCGAGTGATATAATTTGCTCGACATCAGGACGAATCCACATTCCTTGAATTGAGACGACTGATTCATCCACTTTATTTTGCTCAGTAATTTTACCCAATGGATTTTTGGGGTAGGAAAATGATAGCCGTACTTCACGAGCTTTAATTGAAAAATTATTGTCGGCACTAAGTTTTACACCAATATTCAATCTAGGTATTACAGTCATGCTCCCCGCTGATAAATGTAGGCTTCCTTTAGTGGACGCGACAATATTGGCGCTCTCTTGTACGATCAAACTCGAATTATTTTTTAGAACATTTGGCCCATTGATGAATTTTAATGGATACAATAGCCCACCAAGAAAAAGTCCACACAAGAGAACTATAGCAACCCCCTTTACGGATAGAATACCGAGAACTGATGCTTCGCCTTCGCCGCCTAAAATATCATTTCTAAATGATTGGTTCAATATTAATGCGCTTACAAGAGCAATAAGAAGTAACGCGCATACGCCAGAAATAATTACTGGGAGAATGTTCGATATTGCATCCATATTATTTTCCTTTTGGCCTAACAAGTGATTGTCTCGGCCTAGTTATCTTGCATTCTTGCAGTAGTTATCAGTCAAGAAACAGGTTTAAGCCTAGCAACTCTAAGCGAGATAACGTGCGTTTTATACAAGATAAACAGATACGAATAACATTCAGCATTTAATTTGACCTTCATCTCAGCTCATCATAACAAAAACCGCTTTCCTTTAAAGGTACAAGCTTTAACTCCAGATAATTTTTGGCAGGCTGCTTATGGCTGACAAGCGACCACCTAGGCTTATAATTTTAGGAGACTTTAGAAGTCTAGGTTCAATAGTCAGTAACCAGCCACTGAATCATTTTAAAAGGCCCAACTTCGGCTGGCTTATCAGAGCGCTGCGGCAAGTAAACCGATGGTCGGGCCTATTTTTCGAATAAAGGTGACGCTATCTTTTGATGGAACCAAAATGGATAGAACCGATTGAAAACTATAATAACTCAACACCTGCAGTGCAATAGATTAAAAGCAGGAATTCAAAATATGCATAAACTGGAAGTTCAATCGAACATTTTTGTCAGTGAAATTTCTCCGATCCCTTTCCAGGATTTTTCACACAACTGCCTAGGTTCTGTTGACATTTCATTGTTGGTTTTATGTAAGGTATTGAATTTCATTATATTACCAAAAAATCAAAAAGATATAAGTATTTGATTTTTAACAAATGTCAACAGAACCTAGGGAAATACAACAAGAACCACTTAGTTAATCAGGCTTGCAGTGGTGTTGCATGGACTGAATATCTTCGTGTCTCCACCCCTGGGCGTCATGCTAAAGCGAGATAAATAAAGGCCTGATGAGGATGTTCTCTCCGGGCCTTTTTATTGCCTGAAAGTGACTCCCGTCAATCTCCGGTCGGGGAGGGTATATTAGGCATCAAAAGTCGGGTGCAATGACCCGTGCCTGTGTGGTGGCGGTAAAATGCATTAGATAAACTATCAACACTTTGCATTGACTGCCTGTTTTCGTCCTCAAAGTGGTATTGAAAGGTTCGATACTCCAACCGCTAACCCTTTTGATTTCACTTTTTGTTCATTAAAGGGTTTAAGTGCAGTTTCATTGCTCTGCAGGGATTGTAGCAGGTATTCCTAAGCACTTATAGGGTATGCAGTTTTAAGTAAGGAGAGCGAAAGTAAAGGTAAATCCAGATGACTAACGTCGATCCCGTCTATCATCAACTCGATCCTGGCTGCGGTCAGCGGTGTCTTTGCGTTTTTCTTGTCTGTTGTCCGAACGGCAGTCGGCACCTTTTCCAGTACAGTTTCTACGTTCCTCTCGAAAATCTTGTTTGTCATCAATCCGGTCAGAGGTATTTTGCCGAACATCAGATCTCCGCTCAACTCGGGTATCGACACCTGCAGCAATATTGCTCTGGCTGAATACTAAAATACTAACACTTAAAATGGCTAAGATATGTTGTTTCATGGGTTTTATCCTGTTGTTATAATAATATTATTGGACTGCAAAGTCCTCTTACATCAATCATCAGGTTGTTCTGCAATTATAAAAGGAACCTTAGAGGGGGGAGTGAGGGGTTTCTACTTAAGGCGTGTAACTTAAGTAACTTATACTTATACTCTCACTTGTCTTACTTGTAAAATTTGGCTAATAACCCTACTTACTTTTACTCTGTAAATTAAAGAAATCAAAAGGTCAGACTCAATTGAAATTGTTTGTTTTAATACCCCCTTATGGCTGTATATGACCATACAGTTTGGTAAGAATGTAGTTGACGAAGCAGATTTCTCAATGATGACTAACGGCTCCAGAGGAGCCATTGATGCATTCAATTTTCAATCGATACTGACCCCCTGACCCTTTTGCTTTCTTTTGGCTTTATAAGCCGTCAGCCTGGGCAAAAATAGGAGTTGAGCAAGGATAGCAAGGCCGCCAAATTTGGCAGCCTTTTAGTCCAGCTAAATATTAGCCGTTGAAATCAATACCTGAGCTAACCTAAAATAATTATCATCATGAAGGATATGAAGTTATTGACAAGCAATCACTTGCTTGGATTTTCAGGTATTTGAACATTATTTTATAAAAAATATAACCCCATATTTTTCTTAATGTTATTCATGCTCTTTATGGTTTATTTAGCCGCTTTCTTGGGTTTTGGTGTAGGTATTGTCACTTTTATCGTTTTCCATAAGGCACTGTTTGGACAAGCAGCAAGCTCATCCCATTCTTTGTCTAACTTCTGAACCTCAGCAGACCCCTCGTAACCATCCGCAAACTCACCCCACTCCTTAATAGAGGGCGCTACCAGGACAAGTGCAAAATCTGTTTTACCCATCTGGGCAACAACCGGGAAATGCAAATAGGCCTCTAGGTTTTCACCCCCCTTAATTTTCTTTGCAGCCTTAAGCCACTTCGAAGCAAGTGTTTCCAAATCTTTCCTGCTTGCATCATCGTCCTGCTCACATTTTAAGAAGTGCGAGACTGGAGCCGAAAAAGCCGGAGCGGTTAGAATCATCAGCATAGGAATAAGTATCAATCGCATAAGTTTATTCATCGTGGATTTCCCCTTTATTAGTATCGCCAACTAGAATAGTTGAACGATAAGATTCGTATATTTTTTAACGCTGAAGAATACACACGCTGCACTTTTCAATCTATTGAATATAAAGCACTTATCGATTAACTGGTGAATTCCCGAGCAAATTCGAGTATACCATATTAAAGTTATGTGAATCAATTAACAGTAAAGATGATCAAATTAGACTGCGTACTATACCCATTACACTTCAAGATGCAGAAGTAAAATAATTTAACCAGTTGTTATAGAAGGATTTACAAGATTAAAATACTGCATCTTCAAGTAGTTTGGGCATAGCAATGCCGATTTTCTACTAAATGTCGATTACTCATAAAATCCAATGCTCTTTCCTGAATATCAACACTATGTTTTCCTCTGTGCGTATAAGATATCGTCGCTCAATATACCGAAAAGCCGGCTGGTATTGGCCGCGTGACCGCGTGTTCTATCTTTTCCTGCGTTAAGCACACAAACCTTGAAGCGTCTCAATGTGTGGTATGACAGTCCGGGGCAGGTTTCGGCTCAGGCTGCGAGATCGGGTAGAAATTGTATAAGGAGTTCGGAGCCTGCAAGTTGAATAGCGTAAATTTCCAGAGTGTGTCGGCCGGTGAAGCGCAGCACGTTGACTATGGGAGCTGGCGGCTGGATGCGACTCGGGCCACGCAGGAACAAATACAAGCTAAGGGATAAAATGCTAATGCCAAGAACGAAGGCGACGAAATGAACCTGAGAAAAAGAGAATTCCCTTTGTTCCTGCCAGATGTAGACGACTGCAGCGATAATGCAGGCTAGCAATCGCATTCGGCCGATGTTCTCTGTCATCGCGTGCACGGATGATGATGAGCTTTGGACTGTGCCACTCACGTCAGTAGCTGATTTACCGTCGACATACATGCGCTGATATAAGCCGAATAGGGCCCATAGCCATCCCTCCGCACCGTAATCGACAAGATTTGCTGCTATCGGCAGCAACGCGAAAAGTGCGCCAACAAGGAAAGCGAAGGCAAGCCAGCCGTGATCTTGTATGAAAAATTGCACATAAGGGCGTACTATACGGATGAATGCTAAGCTGAAAAGAATGTTCGGTGCCACCCAGGTCCACTCGGTGTTCCAGCTATCGAGCAAGGTCAGAATGACACCGAGCCAGATCCAGTGGAATGGGACAATCCGGGTCTGCGCATAGCCGAGAAGGAAAAAGAAGGATGGAGCCGCTAGGCGTCCAAAAACGCTCCACCAGTCGGCGTCTTCAATAAAGAAATAGCCGATGTGGTCAACCACTACCAAAATTATTGCGGCAGTTTTGAGCCAATCGCTGTTACCAACGGTGTAAGATGTGCGCATAAGTTCGGACCTCCATGGGTAAAAGTATATTTTACATTTGCATACCTAATGCAAAATTTTATAATTAATTACAAATAAGAAACATGGGTTCGTGCATGCATGCATGCATGGACTGAACTTTCGAATACGTTATTATTACGGACGAATCATAGAAGAACCAATGCCATAGCTGTTAGGCGGGGCTGCGAATGACAAGAGCGGCGCAACTGTCAGTTCCCTCAATGATATGGGCGTTATATTGCTCTGCTCCGCCGTGACCTGGGGGTGCATGAACGAGACGCGGATTTGTGGCTAACTCAAATTCAAAGGCGTCGAGGCCAAAGGGCAAGCCTTCCCCTATGGATTTCAACGCCGCTTCTTTGAGGCACCAGAATTGGAAGAAAGCCCGCAGGCGCTCCATGCCGGCTAGCTCTTCCACAACATTCGCCTCGGCTCCCGAAAAAAAACAACGCGCGAGTTCTGCAGCCTCCAGATTCCTCGTTTGATCTTCGATATCTACACCAATCCCATGTGTCGATGACCACGCCCCGAGAAAACCGAACCGGCAGGAGGAAAAACTAAATCGGATCTTCGATAAATCGGCAAGATAGGGCCGCCCGTTTGCTGTCTCCTCGAAAACGATCTGCGATAAGGGCCGCAATGATCCGAGCACGGTAGCACCGCAGTAACGACGGAAGGCACGGCGCTGTTTGAACTGAGCCTGGTCGTATTCGCTTGCAAAGCGATCGGCTCTCTGCAGCTCGGTATCCGACAGGACTGATGCGCAAAGCCTCGTCACTTCCCGGTCCTGCGAAAACGCCGCATACAACACATGAGCGACGTGACGCACGGGGGCTGGGGTCAAATCGCACGAACTGGTAGTGAAATGCTCATTGACCCAATCACTCTCGTCTCTAGTCATCTGGGTTTCCGCTCGAAGGCTCCACGGGGCTGCCCTCGTAGGTGGCAGTGACCAGATGCATCTCCTTAAGAACCATACTCAGCGGCAAGAGCGTAGTCTCAGGCTCAATAACCACCCCGCCCATTACCGTAGCGCCAAAGTTGACGGCACTACCGTCCTGAATGTCGCTTACCTTTACCTTCAGCATCATACCCTCGAAGGAGTGCAACTGTAAGAAGCCGTTGATCATGCAATCGTTTCCGAATTTAACTGCGTTCCAGTCGGAGGCCTGCATAGGCGAAGTGACGATGGTCCGTTTGCCAATCTGACACCCCATCCCGCGCAGGGTAATATTCGAGAGCACAGTCCCGGCTGAAATTCCCAAAGGAATTCTGCACCAGGCGAAGAAGCAGTCCTGTACGAAAAAATAGGTAAAGTGCCGCCAAGACCAGAATGGCGTTGAGTGAGCAGAACCCCATTTGCCGACGAGGATTTTCTTGATTGCGATGCAGGACACAACCAGAATAAATTCTGTGATAATCAAAGCAATGAACGCGCTGACGACTAGATGTCCGTCCAACCGCTGCAGGTTGGTATACAGAATGACATAGATAAGCACATTAGCGATGGGCAGAATACCGATGCTGAAAATATCATTTAGAAAGACACGCGCCAGAAAGAGGGAGAGGCTCGGCAGCCTATGGATTTCATTTTCTTCCTCAAAATGCGCACTCGCAAATTTCACCGGCGGGTTTCCAGCCACTGTAATTGGCTCACCGAACCGCGACCGCATCTGGCGCCGGAACTGTATATCAGTCCCCAGCGTGGAGACACCCAACAGGAAGTTGGACGGGAAGTGTCCGGACTCCACCACGCAGTTGTTACCGCTGAAGAAGTTACGGGGCATGTCGAGCTGGCGAAGTTTTATGTGCTCGGCACCATAGTCGAGCATGTTGGTGAAACAACCATTGGACCAGAAAACCTGAGAGTCAGCGCTGGTAAGTTCCGGGACGAGATTGAACATGAGATCGCACTCCGAGGCACCTAGGCGTGTGTAGCGCACGCCAGCAAGTGCGCGCAGGTACTGCCCAGTGATGGTCCAGGTCCACCGCCTTTGAATTTGGTTCATTATCTTCATGCGATACATCAGGAGAGCGCCTTTGTGTCCACGAGAGGGATACAGCCCCGGCGAGGCGGGCGTGCAGCGAAGAAAGAGGCACTCCAGCACAGAGATCAGCACGACGCTAACCCAGGTGGTGATAAACGCATAGAGTCCTATGTGCCAGACGATCTCGTGCAACGGCGTCATCAAGAAATATTCACTGGCGAATGCTGTTTCTTTGACGGGTATGAAATATACGGCAAACCAGGTGACCACGGCGGTGGGGGCTATCATGAGCCAGAAGTCCAGAAACATCTGCATCAGGATATTAAGCGTCTCCATGAACCAGAACGGGTACGTATACTGGCAGTTGCTCGCCGTTCGTTTCAGTTGCATGCAACGGCCATTGAATCGCGCCGGAACTCCCTCCCACATCTCCTGCGAACCCACATCGCTGAGGATGGCAGTAAACGGAGTGATCCAGCTGCCGCTGCCCACCGTAACATCATTGGCGATGGCCGCTCGCATTCCAATCTTGCAGCCACTCTCAAGTTGAACAGGGCCGATATGCAGCTCCTGCCCCAACCACCTTGACATGTGCAGGTAGGCGCCGGTCTGGATAGCGACATCATCAGCGATGGAGAGTAAGTCCAGCGGTCCAGAGAATTCTACTCTGTGTGCGCAATGAAGGTTATCACCCACAGTAGCCCCGAGCTGCCGCAACACGCATGCCATAAGCGGTGCGCTACGAAACATTGTACCCAGAGGGAGAAGCACAGAATGTTCCAGCCGCCCGATACACCAGATTCGCAGGTGCATTCTGCTCCACTTCGGATACACCCCCGGCGTTACGTTGTTTTTGTAGATATCCCCTCCCATGAAGAGCTTGATCAGCATGATCCAGAGCAGGTTGGCGAAGGGTAAGAAAAGGGCAAATAAGTACATCAAAAAACCAACACGAATGAATCCCCAGAGACTGGCAGTCATAAAGAACTCTCCCGTTTCTGACAAAGCAATGAGGCCCAGAAAGGCCATTAAGTGAGGCGAGTAAAGTAACCACAGGAACAGCACCTGCAGGGTGGTGAAATATCCCACGGAGAGCACCTTTGCCGCAGCTGCATCGCGCTCAGTGCCGCCCTGATCAGTTGTCACCTCAACCTTGAGGGGCTCGGAGGCCTTCTGGAGTTGCCGTGGGTGAGCGGCTACATGTCGTGCCGTGTTGCAGTCGCTGAGCAGCGCCCTGACTGACACCCCCCATCCAGCGACCTGTAAGCGCTGTGCCAGTCGTGCGATGATGATCGAGTGCCCGCCATGGTCAGCGAATACATCATCCCAGTCCAACGGTGTTTCGAACACGGCTCTGCAGATTGCCAGCACTTCCTCACACCCCGGCTCTACGCCCGCATCGCTGCCGAGGGGCTTGGTCTTCTCCGCCTCTGAGTTAGGCATGCCGACAGCGACGCGACCAATGCTGTCCTCTGCTTCCGGTTTGGCATTTGCCAGCAGCTGAGACAGCTCGGGTAAGTACCCCCGGTCGATCTTCCCGGACACCGGCTTCATGACGAATTTCTCCACCAGAAAGATCCTGCTTGGAACCGATGGCGCAGGAAGTTGTTTGGTTAAGATTTCTGTCGTTCGGGCCGCCCATTCCGCTGGTGCGGAAGTGACTACCGAGAAATCAGCTTTGTAGATTGACGGCGCGGTGATGAAGGCGACCAGCTCTTCATTCTGATAGTCCAGCACAGCGGCCTCGATTTCCGTGAACTGCGTCTGAAGTATGTCCTCAACGGCTTGTGTCTCAACGCGGTGCCCGCGCACCTTGAGCTGCGAGTCAACTCGGCCAAGGAAGTGCACGCGCTGCGTATGGATGTCTATTTTGCATTTATCCCCGGTACGATACAGGCGACCGAACTGAGGGTGGATGATGAATTTCTCAGCCGTTTGCTCCGGCAAGTTGCGGTATCCGCGCGCAACGTGCACCCCACCAATGCAGAGCTCGCCGACCTCCCCGTGGAGCAGTGGCCGAAGTTGGCCGACTTCGAGAATGACATAGGTAACGTTAGCGAAGGGTGAGCCTATGGTGATGGGCTCACCCAGTCGCAAGCTCTGGCGGCTTGTGTCGGTGGCTGCCTCTGTGGGACCGTAGGTATTGATGACTTGTCGCCTGCCAAGCGTCCAGGGTTCCACCAGCGCATTGGGAAAGGCTTCACCCGCCGGCACAATATAGCGGCAAAGCGGATAAGGGAGGTCCAGTTCTGGGTTTGGTGTAAGCGTGGTGAGCAACACCGGAGGGCAGAACAGCACAGTGACTTCAGCTTCACGCAGGGTGGGGATCAGGCCCGGGCCAGACCGGATCTGCTCCTTGGTCAGCATCACCACAGCGCAACCTGACACCCAGGCGCTATACATTTCGGAGATGCTACCATCGTAACCTAGCGACGAAGTAAGCGAGGTTGCATCCATCCCCGGAATAAGGTCTAAATAGTCGGCGTAACTCAGGGCTAGGTTTACGTAGCCTGCATGTGGGCACTCCACGCCCTTGGGCATCCCGGTAGTTCCACTTGTGTAGAAGATGCTCGCAAGGCGCTGTGCGGGGTCATCCAGCCATGACGGTAACTCGCGTCGAGGCATTTTTTCGGGCAATGCCAGGACGTTGAGCGTCGGTAAGTCACGAAATTTGTCTTGCCCCCGTGTGAGAATGACCACCGGCTGCGCATCATTGAGCATATGGGTGATCAGAGCGTCTGGTAAGCTGGTGTCGAGAAACATCAAGGTACCTCCAGCCTTGAGAATGCCGAGGTGAGAAGCCACGATTTGCCAGTTGTCCTGCGTCATCGCCACGGCCACGACCTGATCCGGGCCTGTGAGCAAGGGAGATAAAGCCGCCGCCACGTTTTCGGCTCGTGCGTCGAGCTCAGCGTAGCTAAGGGACTCACCGGTATGGGGAATCTGCAAAGCCGTGTGCTTCGGAAACTTCCTGGCGGAACGGCTGAAAACCTCTGTAAGCCACTGGACTCCTTGCTGATGTGGAACATTCACAAAGTGCCGCTCGCCAAAGGCATCCGTCAAACTGTATGGGCAAGTGTCCGCCCGTTCGTGTGGCACTTTCTCAGCCGCCCAAAGGTAGCGTCTCCACGCCACATACGTCAGTACAAAGAAGACTATGAATACGGTTGTCAGAATTATTACTGCCATGTATTTTCCTCACATGGTCGTGAAGTTAGGACTCTTTTGAGCCTAGTTTCAACCGCGAGAGTGTTTCCTCATTAGGTTTAGCGGAACGGGTTGGTTAATCAAAATAGCGTTGCATTGTTCCTGTTCGGCGGGTGTCCAGCGTTACGCAATGGTAGCCACCCCCTAACATTTTGGAATGACGAAGCTTGTGCGGGATAACATCAAGACCCTTTGTTTCCAAAAGCTTGATCAAAGCTGTCTGATCCCTGTCAACTACGACTTGGTTAGGGCTAATGCTGAACAGATTCATATCGATCCACTTGCTACCAATACTCTTGGATAGATAATCAGCATCAAATGCGCTGGTGTTTTCCATAGGCGGGCTATAAATAACTTCCCATTGTTTGAAAATTTCGGGCAAGGTATCTTCATTAATTCGAGCAGGATTGCACAGTATCAGGCCAGGGCGTAAAGCCACAAAGGTGGAGTCAATATGGCTACCATAATAGACATCTTTAAGAAAATGAACCCGAAACTCATCACCCAAAATGGTCTGTAACCATTGTCCGCCCATTTCGTTACCCGTGCCACTCACCAGATAGATCAGATCTCGACCAAGACGTAGAACGTTTGCTGCATCAAAAGCGGGCTCATCATTACGTGGCGTAGGTTTGTCCATATCAACGTCAAACAATGAATCCAAGAGCATGGGCTTGGGGGCACTGTACCATTTTGCACCTGAGCGCATATAATCGACCATTATCTTGCGATAGCTAAAAGCTTCTTGGGCGCGACTGCGCATGACGTTAGGCGTTTCGATAATATGGTCACCGATGACCAGCATGATGTCGCGGGGACAATAATTGTAGTAGCCCTCCGATTCCCAATTGATGGTAGAAAATTTGGCTTCGTGGGGCCATGTCTCGGGGCGTTTGACGGTAACGCCAAAATCTTCGAGGATATCAACAAATGCATTCAGGTCCTCTTCTGTTTCTTCAATAATCTGTTGCGGAAAAGGGCCTTGTGGAATTTTGTCCAGTGACCGATCCGGAAATTCTGTCAGTTGGGTACTGAGGTCAGCAGTAGGGAACCTCGCACGTAACGGATTCCCTACAATAACTTCTTCCAGTTGATCCCACTCATTACAACTCCATACGTCTGACATACTAATTAAATCCTTAAGCTATTAGGGTAAGAATGATTTGACCAGCGTTCCCCCGCCATTTTCGGCGAGTGTGTTTTGCACAAGGTCAGCAACGGCCAGGTCGAGCACGCCTAAACCGAAAGGCGTGAAAATAAGTTTACGCTCGTCGCGTTTGGGCAATTTGACGTTACCAAGCAGAAGGTCGCCGAGCGAGCTGTGAACGAAATCTGTACCTCCTACTTGTTCTGACGCTAAATGTATCGAAGTTGCCGCTCTATTCACGTGGTCAAGATCGTCAACAATGTTGTGGTTCGAGAGAATGATATCTGCCGTCAGATCACGCAGTGAAATATGTAGAATGGTCGCACCTGCTGGACAGGCATCGAGATTGTCTACATAAGGGCTGATTGCCGTGGTGCCAAATGACACCATGGGGCACTCGCTTAGTAGCTCATCAAGACTTGTCGCTACTCGAAAATCGGCACCAGGCTTCTGATCAAGCAGTGCCGTTCCAAAAGCTTCAGCACGGGCTGGGTTGAGATCGAAGGCTATAAAACGCTTTACATTAGGCCAGACGACTACAAGAAACTGTGCGATCGTAGCATTAATTGGACCGCAACCGACAAAGCCTATGGCCTCAGGTTCACTCGGAGCAAGTACTTTTGATGCTAACGCAGCAGATGCTGCGGTACGTTGCTTGCTGATAATCGATCCTTCCAGGACGGCCTTTGGCCGACCGGTGACACGATCGTTTAGGATCATTACTGCCGAAGCCCTTTCCATACCCCGGGCAACATTGTCGGGCATTGATGCAATCCACTTAACGCCAGCGAGCTGGTAATCGGCACCAAGATACGCTGGCAGACAAATAATCCGGTCTTTGTCACTGTCGGGAAAGCGCAAAAAACTAGAGTGCGGTAGCGAGCTGGCGCCTTGAGAATGAGTTTCGTAGGCTTTCTGAACCGCGTCGAGAACGCGCTTTTCGTTACCTTGCAGAGCCGACTCTACGTCGGGGGCTCCGATGATTAGTATATCGTTGCTGGACACTAGGCTTCCTTAATATGGTTTTATACGGCTTTCGTCCAGTGATGAGCAATGTCGCCGAGCTTATCCCTGACCCAGTCGTCAGAATAAATGGTATCGAGATAGCGCTCACCCCGGTCGGGCAGTAGGGCCACGACAGTAGCACCTACTGGAATCTCATTGCTCATTTGGTCGATCGCACTGATGACGCCGCCGGATGATCCCCCAGCCAAGATCGCCTCTGTGCGGACAAGTCGGCGACAACCCACCACGCAATCGATATCGTTGACCTGTAGGACCTTGTGCAGGCCATGAGTCGGCGTAAGTTCTGGGCAAATGGCAGATCCGAGACCAGGCACCAGACGATTGTGTTTGCTATGCGAAAAAATCTGACTGCCTAGCGCATCGACCGCGATTACTTTGGTAGGGTAGCCATGATCCATAAGATAGTCGAGGCACCCTCGAATAGTGCCGCAAGTGCCGGTTGCAATAAAAAGATAATCGAGCATACGGCCATCTAGGTCGCGCAGAATTTCTTTGATCGTTGATCGGTAATGCGCACCTGAATTCTCACCATTGGCATATTGATTGACCCAAAAGCTGTTCTCTTCCGATTTGAGGAGCTCCTCGATACGTTTCAGCTTGGCGGGCAATAGTTCTCTGGTCTCCTGATCTGGATGACCGATCATCTCGATTTCGGCGCCATAGGCGAGGAGGATATCGACATTCTGTTGTGTCACCTTGGGGTCAATAAGACAGCGAAAGCGTAAACCATGGTAGGCGCATACCATTGCCAACCCAATACCGGTATTGCCAGAGCTGGCTTCTATGATGAAGGTATCGGAGTTGATCTCACCGGTCTGTAGCGCTCTTTCAATGATGGCGACGCTGGGACGATCCTTGGAACTACCTGCGGGATTTAAACCTTCTAGTTTCGCAAAGCAGTCGAAATGTGCGGCCCCGAAGATCTTTTCAAGCTGAACAAGTGGTGTTTCGCCAATGGCCCCGAGGATCCCGCCAGCCATCTTAAATTCATTGTGTTCTTCCCCCGGTGTCGCCGGTCGCGTCGGATGAAACTCGTGGAGATGTTTCCGGTCTGCAGCACAGGAGGTGCTTTTAAAAGATGTCAAGTCACTAAGTCGAGTTTTCATTGAATCTCCTACATCGGTCATGCCTCTGATCAAAGAATAAACCAGATTTTAGATAAAATTTTAACGCTAAAATGCTGGAATTTGCAATGCTTTTCGCCCAACAAACTGAATGAAAGACACAAATCTGAACTTAAATTGCTAAAAAGATACCAATCCCATTAAGCAATTGGAGCAGTAATGGTTCAAAATTTACAATTATTTTTCATTTCACGCAAGAATATCGTGTATTAGTCTACGACCGCTTATGGCTACAAGCGAGCATCCAGACTTACACTTTTGGTTTTACATAATCACACCGTTTGAGTCCGGCTTTATTTTTGATGGGATCTCACTCGCATCAATCATTTGAAGAATATTGATTTCAATGGTGTTACACAACGCTGTCATTGGAATATCAGGCTCTTTATTTTCAAAAGGATCTTTAAGATAATGTGCTAAACCCCATCTTTTTTGAAAACTGTAGTTTATCATCATCTAAATTAAGGCTTGTTTTTGTCCAGAGTCGGTCAGCCACCACTAATGGCATTGAATTGATATTTTTTTCAAAAAGCCTAACCTGTTCAATTAATTCACACTCATCCTTATGGCAAGCGTGTGTGTTACGTCCTCTCTTAACCACTGCCATAGATGCTCTACAGGCATAAAGTCTGAACTATACGTGGGCAAAAAAGCGGAGGCGTGATATTTAGCTCTTTAGCCGCTTCTTTTAAAAGAGCCTCTAAAGTTTCCACAAACTCAGCTCTTCTTTCAGGGATTGCCTTGGTTTAAGAGTTTGCGATATTTTTTCCATGAAAAACCAAGATTTTTTAATGATTTTCTAACCGTGTCACGATCTTGCGGCGATTGTAGTGCATACTCAAGGCTTTGATTAATTCTTTCTGTGAGCCCGTCTAGTCTTTGGTCAAAAAAGGTAACCGCCCACCACTCCTTGTATAAAACAGGCCTTTAGAGCCTTCTTGATTATATTTATGCACCCAACTGATAACCGTTTGATGGTGACGACCTGTCTCTTTGCTTATTTGAGCTGCATTTTTCCCCATTGCAATGTCATAAAGTGCTAAAAAACGTTCCCGCGTTCTTATATGGGGTGAATTAAGTCCTAGATCACGTAAATATTGAGGGTCTTCTTTCCATTTCTGATAATTAACTTGTAGCATTTTTGAACTCATGGTTTTTCGTATTTTTCATTATAGCAAACTACGAATTTCAATGTGGATGGGGTTTAAAGTAAAAATATAAAATATTTTCTGGCAGTAAGGGATTAATTGAGCGCCTTAAAATAGTCAATATCGGTCATTTGAATATTTTGTTATTGTTACGTACTTAGGAAAATGACTTTTTTATAATTCTAATGTGATTTTAGAAGTTGCATATTACATGGCGCTATGCGTTAATATTAATAGGAATCATTCGTATCAATAATTTCATTGTTTGTTGCTATTTTTATGCTTACTAATTTTAAGGGATCTATATGACATTTTCACGAGTTTTTTTTCTTCTAATCTACCCAACAGCAATATTTTCTGCTGACCTTTCAATTGAAGAAAAACTAGGACAAAAGCTCTTCACGGATATCAATCTGTCTATTAACCGAAACCAATCTTGTGAATCTTGCCATTCATTGTCACCAATAGAAGTGCCTACTAAAACCAAGTCAGATTTGTTTGAGTTAAAAAAGCAACCATCCTTAGGGTTTGTTGACCCTGAAAATGTCCAGAATGGAACTTCAGTTGCTAACGGTTCAGTAGCAAGAAAATTTGGGTCGCTCAATCCTCCCAGTGTTGGATATGCAGCTTTTAGCCCTGAATTTCATTGGGATGGTGAACTTTTTATTGGCGGTCAGTTTTGGAATGGACGGGCATCTAACCTTGTGGAACAGGCTCAAGGACCTTTCTTGAATCCCGTTGAAATGGGCATGCCTACAGAATGGTCTGTGATCCAGCGGTTACAAGAAAATGCTAGTTATAGGCGGTTTTTTAAAAAAATATATGATATTAAATTAAAGGAGATTAAAGAAGGTGATGTAGCTGTTTCAGAAGCTTTTAAAGCAATGGCTGAAGCCATTGCTGAATTTGAAAGATCGCCTGAATTTAATCGTTTTGATTCAAAATTTGATTTTGAGGCCGCAGGAATAACTCAGTACAATGAATCAGAGCAACGTGGTGCAGACCTTTTTGATAGTAGAGCTCAATGTGGGCTTTGTCATGTAACAGATGGGGTCGCTGGAGACAACACGCCCGCCTTACTGACTGATTTTAGCTATGATAATTTGGGCGTTCCTGCTAATCCACAAATTCCAGGATCACCCGACGCAGACATCGGTTTGTTAGGAAACCCGAATTTAGAAAATGCCCGTGGAGAACCCTCATTAATTGCCGAAGTTCAAGGCAGACATAAGGTCATGAGCCTCAGAAATATAGAGCTAACAGCTCCTTATATGCATAATGGTGTTTTTAAAACGCTTGAGGAAGTGGTTCATTTCTATAATACGCGAGATGTTTTACCCAAATGTACTGAACCAGCGGATATTTTTAATTCTGGGTTTGGTAAAACGTGTTGGCCAGAGGGTGAGTTCAATGCTACAAGAAATGTTTCTGAACTGGGTGCTTTGGGTCTATCAGAGCAAGACGAAGCTGATCTTGTTGCCTACTTGAAAACATTTACTGATAATTATCCGAAGTGGGGTAGTGAAGGGGTCATTCATAATCCTAATGTCCCTAGAAGGTCGCAGTTGCCTTTTGTCGGGTTTCCTGTGCCAGAAATTCTAAAATAACAATTAGGTAAAGGCTGGGGGAGGGGGGCGACCAAGTTTTTCTATGTAAAAATCATCCATTAATGGATCGCTATGGGCCGATAGCAGCCTTAAAATGTAAGGTTAATCGTTAGTCATGTTAAAAATGTCCAGACCAAAAATAAGCAGCTAACTGTTGTATTTAAGGAGCGAGGGTTTAATAATACCCGAAAGTATGGCGCAGGATTTTGGCTTCACAGGCGTGTTAGGGAAGCAGGCGCATAGCGGGCTACGCAACTGTTTTTCTAGCGCGTCTGTGGAGTCAAAAGACAAGTCAGACTCGGGCATTATTGAATTCTCGTTCCTAAGTGGGGCTAAACGAGTCATCTTTTAGTTTAGCCCCTGAATCGTTTTAAACGTCTGCTAAATTACCTTTACTTTCTAGCCAGAATTTACGATCTTGCGAGCGTTTTTTCGCCAGTAATAAATCCATTTTTTCATTGGTATCATCATCTTCTTCAATAGTAAGTTGTACTAATCGACGCGTATCGGGGTTCATCGTGGTGACGCGTAATTGTGAAGGATTCATTTCACCTAAACCTTTAAAGCGCTGGATATTAATTTTGCCTTTCAGTTTTTCGGCTTTAATGCGGTCTAGTACACCTTGGCGTTCATATTCATCTAAGGCATAAAATATTTGTTTGCCAATATCAATACGGTACAAGGGTGGCATGGCGACAAAAACATGACCGGCTTGCACCAGTTTAGGGAAATGTTTAAAGAATAAGGCGCAAATCAACGTGGCGATATGTAATCCATCAGAATCGGCATCCGCGAGTATGCAGATCTTTCCATAACGTAAGCCAGTTAAATCATTTGAGTCGGGCTCGATGCCCAAGGCAACGGCAATATCGTGAACCTCTTGAGAAGCCATCACTTGCGCTGATTCCACTTCCCACGTATTGAGGATTTTCCCTCGCAGCGGCATAATCGCTTGAAATTCACGTTCGCGCGCTTGTTTGGCTGAGCCGCCCGCTGAGTCTCCTTCCACTAAAAATAATTCACTGCGACTAATGTCTTGCGAGGCGCAATCAGCTAGTTTTCCGGGTAATTGTGGGCCGGCTGAAATCTTTTTACGAATCGCTTTTTTACTAGATTTTAAGCGCTTTTGTGCGCTTAAAATAATCACTTCGGCGATTTTTTCCCCAGCGGCAGGGTGTTGATTGAGCCATAAGCTAAAGCTATCTTTAGCAACGCCGGAAACGAAAGTCACACATTCACGCGAGCTTAAACGTTCTTTAGTTTGTCCTGAAAATTGCGGATCTTCTAATTTAACCGACAGAATATAATGGCACAGCTCCCAAACATCTTCGGGAGTAATTTTGACGCCGCGGGGTAATAAATTGCGGATTTCGCAAAATTCACGCATGGCTTCCGTTAATCCGGTGCGCAAGCCATTAACATGAGTTCCACCTTGAGAGGTGGGGACTAAATTGACATAACTTTCAGTGATATTTTCAGGTAAAGATTCCGCCGTCCAGACGATAGCCCATTCAACTGCTTCATGGTCTGATGACATTTTTCCCATAAACGGTTCAGTTGGGTAAAATTCAACATTACCGACGCGATCTAGCAAATATTCTTCTAGGCCGTTTTGATAATGCCATTCCCAGGATTCTTCGCCTTGCTCGACCGTTAAACGAATTTTTAAACCGGGGCAAAGTACGGCTTTGGCGCGTAAAACGTGTTTAAGTTTGAGCACCGAAATTTTGTTGGAATCAAAATAGCTGGCGTCAGGCCAAAAATGCACCATAGTACCGGTGTTAGCTTTGCCGACCGTGCCGATTTCGCTTAAATCGGTTTGTTTCTCACCGCCGGCAAATTGCATTTGATAGACTTTGCCGTTGCGTTTTATTTCAACGTCTAGTCGTTCAGCTAGCGCATTAACAACAGAGATCCCCACGCCATGTAAACCACCCGAAAACTGGTAATTTTTATTGGAAAATTTCCCGCCTGCATGTAGCTGGGTCAAAATAACTTCGACACCTGGCATTTTTTGTTCAGGATGCATATCGACCGGCATGCCGCGACCATCATCTTGTACTTTGACGCTGCCATCTTTAAATAAGGTCACTTCTATGCTCGATGCATGCCCCGCGACGGCTTCATCTACACTGTTATCGACCACTTCTTGCACCAAGTGATTAGGCCGAGTGGTGTCGGTATACATGCCGGGTCGTTTACGAACTGGATCTAAACCACTTAAAACTTCAATAGCCGCTGCGTTATAGGTATTACTCATTTTTCTAATTAATTACTCTGACGATTTTCATATATAATAGTTTGATCAATACATCGTATCATTAAATTATTTTTATCGACATGGCTAGAAAGAAAAGCGCGACATTATTTGAAGATTCTCTCAAGGACTTAGAAGGGATTGTTGAACAATTAGAGCAGGGTGATATTTCTTTAGAAGAGTCATTAAAATCATTTGAGGAAGGTGTGAAACTAACGCGTATTTGCCAAACCGCTTTACAAGAAGCTGAGCAGAAAGTGCAGATATTATTAGACAAAAACGGTCAACAAACTTTGGAGCCATTTACAGATGAGTAACGCCTTAAAAGAATATTTAGTCGCTAGCCAA
>Ga0209081_1000532_pt1 | contig 22855 bp, 18 predicted proteins | sample GOMGulsemesocosm_4_FD_184636 | JGI IMG/M metagenome (GOLD analysis project Ga0209081, IMG submission 184636) | Methane-oxidizing microbial communities from mesocosms in the Gulf of Mexico - GOM15B Gulf of Mexico (SPAdes) (version 2) | ecosystem: Environmental > Aquatic > Marine > Cold seeps... | reverse complement strand
AAAAGAAGCGACACGTTGCCATGTCATCATGATGGGAATTGGGGCTTGCGGGCAACACTTATCAAGCACCAAGGAAGCAAAAGAGCAGCTGGGTGGCATTCTAGTGGATTGGGCAAATAGCCTTAAATAGGCTATTTTTTTGATTAACAACACTTACTTCCATGCAAGTAAGTAAGTATCAAAGCTTCATTAAGCACGCCTTTGGAAGCACGAGTTATAGCAACAGCCACGAAGGCTTTTTTTTGAGATAGACCACTGACTTGCATGCAAGTTAGCCCCTTAACTAAAGGACGGATTCAAAGTAATACCTGGCGCCTGCAAGCTAGTGTGTGTAGGCAAACCAACCGTGAACACAGCATATTTTTGATGCGACTAAATTCATCACATCCTTTTGGAGGACCAATGAAAGACAAAATTCTAGGAATAGCCGGCAAACACCCAGTTTGGGTGATACTAGCCTGCTTAATAATTGCCATTTTTGTTGCCGCCGGTGCGCAAAAATTGGTATTTAAAAGCGATTACCGAATCTTTTTTGATGAAAACAACCCGCAACTGCTTGCCTATGAATCGATGCAGAAGATTTATAATCGGAGCGACAACGTAGCATTCATTGTGGTGCCAAAAGACAACACAGTCTTCACGACTGAGCACCTAGCCGCACTGGAAGCGCTGACGAATCAAAGTTGGCAAGTGCCCTATTCCACTCGAGTGGATTCGCTCACGAACTTCCAACATACCTATGCCGAAGAGGACGACATGATTGTCGAAGACCTGGTAGCGGATGCGAGTGCTCTGTCACCAGCCGAGTTAGCCGCGATCGAGTCAATTGCGATTAATGAACCCCTTCTGGTTGATAAGATTGTATCCAAACTAGGACATGTCTCGGTTGTCAGTGTGGATGTGAAACTCCCCGGCCTTGACCCCGCCTCGGAAACACCTGAAGTAGCCGCCAGTGTTCGGGCTATTAGAGATAGGTTCTTGGCGGAAAATCCTGGCAGCAAAGTGTATTTATCTGGCATGGTAATGCTGAATAACGCCTTCAGTGAAGCCGCCATGAATGACGGCGCAACGCTCATACCCCTGATGTTTTTAACCGTGATACTAATCATTGGCATATTGCTAAAAACCATCTCTGGTACCTTTGCGACCGTATTGATTATTATCATGAGTATCGCCTCAGCGATGGGCCTTGCGGGCTGGTTAGGTTTTTATCTAAGCGGGCCATCATCCTCAGCGCCAACCATCATCTTAACCCTAGCTGTGGCAGATTGTATTCACATCCTCGCATCTATGTTTTACGAAATGCGCCGTGGCGCAGACAAACATACCGCGATAAAGAAAAGCTTGCAGGTAAACCTGCAGCCGATCTTCTTGACCAGCATCACCACAGCCATTGGTTTTCTGAGCATGAATTTCTCAGAGATTCCGCCGATGAGAGACCTGGGTAATATCGTGGCTATGGGCGGAATATTTGCCTTCGTATTTTCCATGACAATATTCCCGGCCTTGTTAACCATACTGCCCATTCGAATTAAGGCTAAGCAAAACGACCAAGTCGAAAACATGTCAAAAATGGCTGAGTTTGTCATCAACAAGCGAAGAGTTCTGCTCCCACTTGTCAGCGCGATTGTTATTGGCTTCACAGTTTTTATCCCACAAAATGTCCTCAATGACGATTTCGTCAAGTACTTTGACAAGAGTATGCCCTTCAGGGCTGCAACTGACTTCATGCAAGAAAATCTTTCGGGGATGACCATTCTGGAACTGTCAGTACAATCCGGAAAACCGAACGGCATTAACAACCCAGACTACTTACGCACGTCATCTGAGTTAAGCGAATGGCTTCGAGCGCAAGCAGAAACAGATCATGTCAACACCATTACTGACACCTTAAAGCGTTTAAACAAAAACATGCACGGTGATGATCCGAGCTGGCGCGTACTGCCTGACAACCAGGAATTAGCGGCACAATATTTGTTACTCTATGAGATGTCTCTGCCTTATGGTCTGGATCTAAATAGCCAACTGGATGTCGATAAATCTTCGATAAAAATTGTGGCCACCTTAAAAAACATGACCAGCAATGAGCTCATCAACTTTGAGAAAGGCATTAGCGCGTGGTTCGATCAAAACGCACCTGACTACCAACTCGACATTACCAGCCCCAGCTTGATGTACGCGCACATGAGCCAAAAGAGCATTGTAAGTATGCTGACAGGAACGGGTATAGCGCTGTTAGTCATATCGATTATTTTGGGTATTGCCTTAAAAAGCTGGCGTTACGGCATGATAAGCCTGTTACCCAACCTGCTTCCCGCGGCTGTAGCGTTTGGAATTTGGGGCATTATTAATGGTCAAATCAGTGGCAGTATCGCGGTTGTTATAGGCATGACGCTGGGGATCGTGGTTGATGACACCGTACATTTCTTAAGTAAGTATCTGCACGCCCGCAGACACCAAAATGCCGACGCCGAGACCGCCGTACACTATGCCTTTGGCAATGTGGGAAGCGCCTTATGGATCACAACTCTGGTATTGGTAGCGGGCTTCACAGTATTGGCCCAGTCAACGTTTAGCATGAATGCCGATATGGGTTTATTGACGGCCATAACAATCTTTATCGCCCTAATTGTTGATTTCTTGTTCCTGCCACCCTTATTAATGGCCTTTGATAGCACTAAAGAAAAAACAGAATCGAACAAGACAGTGCTGGTTGACAGCGCCACAAATATTGAACAGCCAGCCGCCTAGCCAAAAACAAATTGGAGAAAAATATGTTACATCAAAAACGCGCAAAAACAGGCCTAGCGATTATCGTCTTAACCCTGCTTAGCCATGCCTCTTTTGCAATTCCTGTTCAGGAGCAGAAAGCACTGGACCCGATAGCCGAAGAAAAGGGTCTTAATATATCTCGCGAAGTGGACCAGCGGGACATGGGGTGGACCGACAGCACCGCAGACATGTTGATGCTATTACGAAATGAACAAGGGCACGAGAGCGTTCGAGAAATCAAGATTAAGTCACTGGAACAGGATCGTGATGGGGACAAAAGCCTAACCATCTTTAATCAGCCCAGAGATATTAAAGGCACAGCCTTTTTAAGTTACTCCCATGTGGGTAAAGCCGACGATCAGTGGCTTTACTTACCAGCTTTAAAACGCGTCAAACGCATCTCATCGAAGAATAAATCAGGCCCTTTTATGGGCTCTGAGTTCTCCTTTGAAGATTTCAGTTCCTTTGAGGTGGAGAAGTACACCTACAAGTATGTAGGGAGTGATGCCAGCAACGGCATTGATAGTTTTATGGTTGAACAGTACCCCATTGACGAAAATTCTGGCTATACTAAGCGCGTTGTCTGGGTGGACAAACAGGACTACCTCATTCAAAAAATTGATTATTACGACCGTAAGAACTCACTATTAAAAACTTTGTCATACCGTAACTATCAACAGTACCTCAATAAGTACTGGCGCGCAGACAGCATGCATATGGTCAACCATCAAAGTGGTAAAAGCACAGAACTGAAGTGGAAAAATTATCAATTTCAAACCGGCCTGAAAGACAGCGACTTCAATCGAAACTCTTTAAAACGGACACGATGAGATTTCCATGCCACCTCTAAATATCACTAAAACGGTAGCAGCAGTAAGTTTGCTGCTATCCCATAGCGCGTCATCGGCTGAATTCGAATTTTCGGGGAATATTGGCATAGAAGATCGTTACTTCTTTGAATCGGGGCTGCACACAGAACAGCTTGAGCACTCTCAAGCCTCACTGTCGATCGAGCCTGAACTTTACTGGAGCTGGAATAAAGGCCGTGACAACCTGACCTTCAAGCCCTATTACCGCATAGATGCAGAAGATAGTGAGCGCACCCACGCCGACATTCGGGAACTGTCATATATTCACGCGGCTGATGACTGGGAAGTAAGAGCCGGCATCCGCAAAGTATTTTGGGGAGTTACCGAGTTTCAACATTTGGCGGATGTTATCAATCAAACCGACGGTGTTGAGAATTTGGACGGAGAAGACAAGCTTGGCCAACAAATGCTTAACCTGTCCCTGGTTAAAGACTGGGGCATTGTCGACTTGTATGTGCTTCCCGGCTTTAGGGAGCGAACATTTTCCGGCAGAGAAAGCCGTTTGCGCGGCGCTCTGCTAGTTGATGAAGACAAGATAAGCTATGAGTCTGGTGCAGGCGATCAGCACGTTGACTTGGCCGTGCGCTGGTCACACTCTCTAAGTAACTATGACATTGGCACTTATTGGTTTCACGGCACCAACCGAGACCCTATACTCACGTCTTTTCAGGAGGGGGACAACTTAGTCTTAAGGCAGTACTACGAGCAAATGGACCAATTTGGGCTCGATGTACAGGCCACTTTAGGTGATTGGTTATGGAAGTTTGAGTCTGTCTACCGAGATAGCAGCACAGAAGATTTTTGGGCCACCCAGGCTGGCTTTGAATATACCTACGTAGGTATCTTTGACAGCGCCGCAGACCTCGGCATATTGGTGGAGTACAGCTGGGATTCTCGTGGCGAAGGCGATGTAAACTCTACTGGTTCAAGCTATCAAAATGATTTGTTTCTCGGCAGCCGCATCGCTTTTAATGACATTCAAAGCAGTGAAGTATTAATGGGCTTTGGGACGGATTTGGATCATAACGCTTACTCGTTCTTAGTCGAGGCCAATCGCCGCTTTGGCGACAACTTTAAAGCAAGCCTGGATATCCGGTTTTTCCAAAGTAGCACCCCTTCAGATCAAATGTACAGCCTGAAGAATGATGATTATATGCAGCTCTCTTTAGAATGGTATTTTTGAGGACAAGCATTTTATACTTGGGCTGCTTTAATTTAAAACTACATACGCTAAAACGTATCGACAAGTTAACTTTCATGACCCCACCGGGAATAAATTGGCTTGAGCCCGCTCTCAGTCGCTCAAGTTATACAGCGCTGGCCTTATACAGCATCGCGCCTTACCACTAACTGTTATGTGCTAAAAATTGTTCACATATAGGAGATTTTAAATGTTTGGTTATCTAATATTTGGCTCAAGTAATATTGAAGCATCTAACGCTTTTTACAGTCCCATTTTTGAAATATTGGAAGCAACAAAAATAGCCGACACTGAAGAAACTTTAGCGTGGAGATTTGGCGAAGGTACGCCAATGTTCCTAATAAAAAAGCCATCTGATGGTGACGTAGCCACACATGGCAATGGAACGATGTTAGCTCTAAATGCATCCTCAACCGAAAACGTTGACAGGCTTCATCAAAAGGCGTTGGCTTTAGGAGCACAAAATGAAGGTGATCCCGGAGTTCGCTCAGGTGGATTATACTGCGCCTACTTTAGAGACCCCAACGGCAACAAATTGAACTTTTATTGCAAGCCCTAAAAAGCACATAACAAGTTGGGTTACTAGGGATTCTCCGTCCAAAAAAGACAAAAACCGGTGTTGCTACTGACACCCGTGGCCTGCGTTGTTTATCGTTCTCTGAGTGAAACTGTAGTTCGTTGGATGGTGTCCCAGTGCTGCATGATACGTTTGGTGTTGATAGGTTTTTTTAGGCGTAGCTGGATCCTCTGATCCTTATCCTTCGTTACATCAAACATCTCATTGGTCACACGATACACTTGTGCGTAACGCGGGGCAAAGCTATAACCAAACAGGTCCAGTAACGCGAAGTTGACATGATTGACACCATGAGTATCGGTGGATAGCACATCCGGAATGATCTATGAGCTGTTGTTCATTCGTAAGTCAAAGATGTAGTGGGATTCGTGTTCATTCGCGTCGAACACCCTGGCATTGATGGCCGGAGTTTTTACTCTGACCCCAAACCTCGTCGAGGCCAATCGCCGCTTTGGCGATAACTTTAAAGCAAGCCTGGATATCCGCTTTATGCAAAGTAGCACCCCTTCAGATCAAACGTACAGCCTGAAGAATGATGATCATATGCAGCTCTCTTTAGAGTGGTATTTTTGAGCATAAACCACTCAAACCCTCTTTTGAACAGAGGGGTCAATTAGATTACAGCTCTTCCCAACGACACTGAAAGGTGCTCCATAAAAGCTTTTACCATAGCAGTATGGCGCAAGTCCTTATGTGTCAGCACCCACAATTTCAGAGAGAACACTGGCGTATCCAGTGGCAATGAAACCAACTCCTTGTATTTCCTAGCGGCTTCAGTCGATATAAATCCTACACCCATGCCTGCGCGAGCTGCATTAATGACATCGGAAGAAGACCCTGTTTGCAAGGCTATTTTGGGGTGCTCTACTCTTTTTGATATCCATTCTTCCAACTCATGAGCCCTGTTTATTTTTCGAGAAAAATCTCTGAACACAATCCAATCCAGCTCACTTAATTTCGGATTTTTGTCGAATTTCTTGAAATAGTTCTTACTGCCGTAAATACCAAACCCCACTTGACAGACACAGCGACCAACTAAAAGATCTTGAGGTTTCTCGGTAAATCGAAGGACCACATCTACTTCGTGGCGTTTAAGATTACTCATCTCCGAGGAGGAGATAATTTGCAAAGTTATATCAGGGTACATCCGATTGAATTCAGCATAGATCGGATACATATCAATAACGTCATTTTCCGGCTGAGAAACCCGCAAACAACCCTCTAGTTTTAGGTCTTGTCCTTTTACTTGTAGCTCCAGATACTCAATGCGTTCCCTGACATCGTGGGTGCAGCTTAAAATGGAGTGACCAAAAGTGGTAAGTTCATAACCACTTTGAAGGCGATTGAACAGCTTGGCTTCAATTTCCTGTTCGAATAGATCGATACGTCGCAATACGGTGGTATGGCTAACGCCCATTGAATCGGCAGCAGCTTTAACTGTGCCAGCTTCAGCAACAGCCAAAAAATAACGAACGTTGTCCCAGTTTTCCATTGGCGGTTAACCCCATATTAATAAAAATTGATAGTTTTTAAAGATGCGAGGTGGACGCCGGACAGATTCGCCAACACCAATAAAAGTCTATCCCATATCAATGCCAATTTTCGAATAACGTTCCTCAAATAATATAAAGCACCGACTCGCGAGAATGTTAAAGATTTCGACATTAAATGAGTGGCATTGTCTATAAGTGAACATTAACCCAGCTAATAAACTTCTTCAATGGGCAGTCGCTAAGATCCCTACCCTGAGCTCCACGCCTCGCTTTGTATCTTTCTACGCTTGCTTAACCCGACTATCAAGCCAAGCCACTATTTCTAAACAGCCTTTTTCATAGTTCCTACTTGGCCCAAAACCGCCCATAAAGCCATGCTGAGTGCCTTTATACAGCGTATGTTGCACCTTAGTTCCATTTGCCATTAACTTTTCTGCATAAGCAAACGCTTCATCTTTTAGTGGGTCTCTATCCGCAATCAATATTAGAGCAGGCGGTAGATCGGAAAGATCATATACGTTTAAAGGGGTAGAGAGTTCGTGCTGGGTTTGACCAAGCTTGAGCAATTGACTATTTTTGTAATATAGATCCCAGAACCAAATCATCAAACCTTTTGTTAGGACCCTACCTTTCTTGTTTTTTGAGTAGGAGCAACTTTCGCCCTGATTAGAATCAGAGCTATAATGGTCAGTAACGGGATAGATTAATACCTGCCCTTTTATCAAGCCGGGGAACTTGGTCCTGGCTTGCAGCGCAAGCACTGCAGCTAAATTTCCTCCGGCACTGTCACCTGCAACAAAGATTCGACTTATATCTCCCTCCAGCCTACCAATATTTTTAAGCACCCACTCTAAAGCGGTAATGCAATCATTGGGAGCTGTTGGGAAAGGAAATTCTGGCGCTCGTCGATAATCAACTGAAACCACCATTCGATTGGATTTGACACAAAGATCTCTGCAAATTGGGTCCTGGCTATTGATACTACCTAGAACCCAACCACCACCATGAAAATAGATGATAACAGGAAATGGCCCATCACCTTCAGGCGTATAAACCCGGGCCTTTATTTCACCATTTTCTACCGAAATTTCTTCTGTTTTAATGCTTAGATTGTTCTTTTTTTTTGCCAGAATATAAATGGCATCATACGAATCAGTAATCGTAAAAATTTAACCTTTAACATAGTTCCCTAATTCCTCATTGTGTTCAAGTCCAGTTGAAATCGTCAAATTTTGGCTCACGAACCATCTCGTAGAACTCGTGCACAGACCACGGCATATTTACCCCAGAACGCCCCTGCTCGTTTACATAGTATCCGCCATTGCCTTCTGACTCCCAAATCATTCCCTTCATCGCATCGTCCATACGCTGGTTATAATCGTCAAATATTTCCTGCTTAACTTCCAGTTCCTGAGTATCCGACTCAATCATCTGAACGATTAAACTGCCTACGTAGCGGGACCAAATCTCTGCCCACGAGTGGAAACCGCCCCCACGGGATTGGCCATTAGGTCCATAGAACGTAAAGAAGTTTGGAAAACCTGGCATTGTCATACCAAGATGTGCTCGCGCGCCGTCCTTATCCCAAAGCTTTTCAGGTGTAACCCCCTCTCTCCCTTCATAATTTGCCGGCCAGAGATATTTAGAAACACTGAATCCTGAGCTGAAGACAATAAGGTCAAATTCTCGATTAACACCGTCCTTCGTTTGGATACCCTGCTCCGTAATGCACTCGATTCCATCCGTCACTAACTCAACGTTGTCACGATTAAGCGCATCATACCAACCATTGTCAATAACGATCCTTCGTGCAAACGGCGGGTAAGACGGAGTACACTTTTCAGCAAGCTCCGACTGACCCACAAATTTACTCTGAATATACATTGTCAAAAGCTCACGAAGACTCTCACTACGCTCACTAACGGTGCCGCCATCTTTAACCCACTCCTGATCAATTTCTTGTAGCTCCTGAAATTGAGCGTCTGCCACATAAGTTGAAAAAACCGACCAATTCCAAAAACAAGGCAGCGTATCAAAAAGCCAGCGCAGCTCTTTGGATGTTGTGGACTGGTAATTTGGGACCGGTGTAATCCAGCTCGGCGTTCGCTGAAATACGGTTAAACTATCGGCTTGAGGTGCCAAGCCAGGCACCATTTGGCACCCAGTACAGCCCGTACCTATGACCGCCACCGATTTGTCGTCAAGCTTGAAATCATGATCCCAAGAAGTAGTATGAACCGTCTTCCCTTTAAACTGCTCGATACCTTCGATATCAGGTAGCTTTGGCGTTGTGAACAGCCCACTACAGCTAATGACAACATTAGCCGAGAGCATTTCTTTACTGCCATCTGAGTTTTCTATACGGAGTTTCCAGCGCTTCGAAGATGGGTCCCACTTAGCTTCTGTAACTTCAGTTTCCAGACTAATATGCTTTCTTACATCGTATTTATCAGCGATGTGCTGAAGATATTCCTTCAACTCCCCCTGCGTTGCATACTGACTCTTCCATGGATAGTTTTTTTCAAACTTATACTGATAAATATGGGTGCTAATATCAACACGTGCCTCGGGGTAATCGTTGAGGAACCAAGTTCCCCCCAAACCTTTCTGTTTATCGATAATTCGGTAAGGAATTCCGAGACGACCTAATTGAATAGCTGCAGCCATACCGCTGATCCCTGCACCGACAATCACAACCTGAAAGCTGTTGAGCTTATCAGGAGACGGTTTCGCCCCCCATTCTACATCGCGAGGATTCGCATCAAACGACAGCTCTTCATGGCCAAAATCAAGCTCCTCTGGTAATAATTTTCGGTCCAAAAAAATCGCCATTAATTCTGCTGTTTCGTCCCGGGAAGGCGCCTCTACTGGATTAATCTCACCGCACAGAAGATACGCAAGTGCTTTTTCGCGAACTTCGTCTTCATACTCTGGGGCAAGCGTATACGCTGAGAATACGCCGAAGCGAAGTGTGCGCTCAACTCGCATTTTTGCAAGATTAGGATCACGTGTTTGCTGATAGAGGGCTAGCCGGAGAACGTTAACGTCAGCTTGTTCAATGGCTCGTCGGATGAAGGTTTCATCCGGCCTAGACATAGGAGATGCTTCAAATTCTTTTGGCATGATCTTACCTTATACTCTTGTAATTCAAAGGGTGTATTGCGTATTTATATTCCTCAAACGCCTCCTGATATATATATTGCCAATAAAAACATTGCGTAAATGGCTATATGCGTATTGCGAATTGTATAGATCATACCAAACATGCTATCAATAGCTGCCGCTTCGTTTTCAGCGGGTACTTTCATTTTTTTCCAAAGTTTTATTTCCCGAGGAACAGCCACTACTATTTCAATTACGATACCAAAAACGGCTAAGCCTAAGGCACAAAAGTTGACAAATGATGGGTTCTGAACAGCATGATAGATTAAATTTGTAAAGACAAATAAAAGCGCGATAGGCAATATTAATGACACAGGTACACGTGCCTTATGAATACCTTGATAATAGAAACGTAACATTTCGATATCTTTAACCGTCTTTAACCGTCTTGTTTCAAAAGCCAAATCCCACGTAAGCATTCCGAGAACCATCCCAAATGCCAATAAATATATATCATTGTTTATAAAAACGGGTGTCCACATCATCATTCTCCACTAGTAATATTCTACAAAAAGTCTTCAACTTAAAACTAACCCGCGCATTATCATTCGTCTGCCAAGTGTCTGTAAATAGACACCCGCGTTCATTGATTGTCCAATTATAGACATTAGCTCGCAGCCACTAGGTCACAGGCTATCGGCTTAATTGTATTCATCAACACAAGGGTTCGCTCGCTTGTAAGAGGAAACTGAAACATCACCATCCAAACCCTCACATTAAACTAGGGCCAGATTATTGCTCACTGAATGAAGCTGGATTTAGAAAACACCGCCGCGTACTTAGACCTGTCGCTCAAGTGAAGTACACGTTTATTCGAGCCCAGGCGCGCAAGCACAGACTACAGCACAATGTCTTGCGTCAGATGTGTCTCGCAGCCGTTGTTACGCTGTGCACTCTCGGCAACTCAAGCATGCCAGAAACTAAAGAAAGGATATTGGCTTTGAATCGCCTCTGGGATTAACTTCCAATGCGCTGCTCCATAGCTCCGCAATTTATCAGTCACGATTTTTCGTGGCTCGCCCCCATAACTTCGTAGTAAACGTTTGAATATTTTTACTCTGACCCCAAACCTTGTATGACCCCAAACCTTGTAACTTCGTAATAGACGCTTGAACCTTTTTACTCTGACCCCAAACTTTTGTGAGAGTGCTCTTCCATATCACACCAGCCCATAAAAAGAGCTATTGCCAGTGTCAGGCGAGAATTAAGAAATCACTCTCTATTCTGGGAGGAAGCAGATGTTTGAAAAAGCATGAAAAAAAATATTAAAACTTCACCAGTTGCTAACTAAGCTTAGAAAAACTTACGCCAAACCAACGCTCTGCAAACTAAAATTCAACGAATGATCTTGAAAAAAAATAAGATTTTTCCTCTAGCAATCTCATTACTCGAGGCCCTTTCATTCCCCAATTGCGGCCTAATTTTTATTCCGCAACACACCATCAACTCCAAAGGGTAATCGCCTGATCACTTTTGTGGATATAAATAATTTACTAGACACAACAACAAGTCTGCATATAGTATGAGCCCACGCTCGCGGGGTGCCACATGGCTGAGATAGCTGAAGTACGTTTGGTTTTATAAGTTTACGTACTTTACATACCCGCATTACCTGATCCGATTAGTATCGGCGTAGGGACGAGCAGGTTTGCATTGCTATACCTGAATTTTGTATGCAACCACTCTCCCCCTGTCGCCGGTCTGAAATTATTTCACCCACAAGGCGACACCATGAACGACCCAGCTTCCCCTCAGCAGGCCATTAAATCTCAAGATGAAATAATCACACGTGAACCTTTAACTGGCAGCAAAAAGGTCTATGTGGAAAATGAAGATTACCCTAATATTAAAGTACCAATGCGTGAAATAAACCTCACCGACGGCACGTCTGTCACCGTCTATGACTGTTCTGGTCCTTATACCGATGTAAATGCTGACATTAGTGTTCATAAAGGTTTACCTGATCTTCGTTCTTCGTGGGTGCAAGTCCGTGGTGACACAGAGAGTTACGATGGACGAAAATTGCAGGCCATCGACAATGGTATTGAAGACGAAACAAAAGCCTTTCAGTTTTACAGTTCCGACCTCCAACGTCGACCTCGCCGCGCTAAGCCTGGGCAAAACGTATCGCAAATGCACTACGCACGAAAAGGCATTATTACCACAGAAATGGAATATATTGCTGTTCGAGAGAATCAGGCTCGTGAAGCTCTGAAAAACGAATTCACGACAGATGAACGCAGCAAACGTTTAGCCGGCAATGCAATGGGCGCCAACATTCAATTGATCACAGCGGAATTTGTCCGCAAAGAGATTGCCGAAGGTCGAGCAATTATTCCTGCCAACATTAACCATACTGAGCTGGAGCCAATGATTATTGGACGCAATTTTTTGGTTAAAATTAATGCCAACATTGGCAACTCCGCGGTGACGTCCAGCATTGAAGATGAAGTGGAAAAATTAGTTTGGTCGATTCGCTGGGGCGGAGACACTGTGATGGATCTTTCGACTGGCAAACACATTCATGCAACACGCGATTATATTGTGCGTAACTCCCCCGTTCCAATTGGGACCGTGCCCATTTATCAAGCGCTTGAAAAAGTGGGTGGTATTGCCGAAGACCTAACGTGGGAGATTTTCCGTGACACGCTTATCGAGCAGGCCGAGCAAGGTGTAGACTACTTTACGATTCATGCGGGTATTCGACTCGCCCACGTTCCTCTGACTGCTGACCGAGTGACCGGCATCGTTTCTCGTGGCGGCTCAATCATGGCAAAGTGGTGTATAGCCCACCACCGCGAAAGCTTTTTGTACGACCATTTTGAAGACATCTGTGAAATCATGAAAGCCTATGATGTGAGCTTTTCTCTAGGCGATGGTTTACGCCCGGGTTCACTTTCCGATGCCAATGACGAAGCCCAGTTTGCTGAATTAAAAACACTGGGCGAGCTGACTAAAATCGCGTGGAAGCACGATATACAGGTAATGATCGAAGGGCCCGGCCATGTGCCCATGCACCTGGTTAAGGCAAACATGGACATGCAACTCGAGCATTGTCATGAAGCACCGTTCTACACCTTAGGGCCACTGACAACCGATATCGCTCCAGGATATGATCACTTTACCAGCGGCATTGGTGCCGCGATGATTGCCTGGTACGGATGCGCGATGCTGTGCTACGTCACCCCGAAAGAACACTTGGGTTTGCCAAACAAGGCTGATGTAAAAGAGGGAATCATTACCTATAAAATTGCCGCTCACGCTGCAGACATCGCCAAAGGCCACCCAGGCGCACGTTACCGTGATGACATGCTGTCGAAAGCTCGCTTTGAGTTTCGTTGGGAAGATCAATTCAACTTGGGACTTGACCCAGACCGCGCGCGCTCGTTTCACGACGAAACCCTACCCAAAGATTCAGCAAAAGTAGCGCATTTTTGTTCTATGTGCGGCCCCAAGTTTTGCTCAATGAAAATCACCCAAGAAGTTCGTGAGTATGCAGCCAAAGGCATGGCTGCCAAGTCACAAGAGTTTAGAGATCAGGGCTCGGAAATTTATATTGACGCCGCGGAAATATAAAGTGCAGGTGGGGGTAGTCGGTGCCGGTATTATGGGGCGCCTGATGGCTTGGGAATTAGCAAAATCTGGCCACAATGTAAGCCTGTTCGATCAAGACATCATCCAGAAGCGTTCGGATAATGGCCAATCGGCGGCTTACACAGCAGCTGGGATGATTAGCCCCCTATCGGAGGCGGATTCAGCCGAACCCGAAATTATTGCGCTGGGACTAAAAGGACTGAACCTGTGGCCTGAACTGGTGCAACAACTGGCGACAGACATCGACTTTCGCCAAAATGGTAGTTTGGTTATTGCGCACCCTCACGACCGAGCCGATTTAATTAATTTTCGCCATCATGTATCGCGGCATCTTACTCAGCACCCAGGGCTTCGAAAATATTTTCTAAATATCGACCAGACTGGATTGAGATCGCTCGAAGTAGATTTGTCTGAACGCTTTAACGAGGCCACCTATATCCCTACAGAGGCGTGGCTATCGCCGCAAAAATTGCTCTGTGCTTTAGCCGACCAACTGCTGCAAATGGGAGCAATGCTTTATGAGAGAACGCCTATTATTTCCCTAGCGCCTTACGCTGTCAAAACCATTGATAAACACTACGATTTTGACTGTGTTATCGATTGTCGAGGTTTGGGTGCCAAACCCGATATAAAGCAATTACGCGGAGTTCGAGGTGAACTTGTATTGCTCCACGCCCCCGATGTAAATATTCAGCATTTAGTGCGACTTATGCACCCTCGCTATCGCATTTACATCGTGCCCCGTGCCAAGCACCATTATGTGATTGGTGCTACTCAAATCGAGAGTGACAGTATGCAGCCAATCTCAGTTCGATCGTCGCTGGAGTTACTTTCGGCGGCGTACAGTGTTCACCCAGGTTTTGGCGAGGCCAGTATTGTTCACGCGCGGGTCAATTGCCGCCCTGCCTTACCGAACAATCTCCCAAAAATAGAGAACCAACCCGGATTGATGCGCATCAACGGATTATTTCGACACGGTATTTTATTGGCGCCGGCTCTAGCTCACGAAGCTATTCATCAATTACACCATCAAAGCGCCTCCCCCTTCGCTACACAACCCGGCATTGCTCAGCTAGACGAAGCCTTATTTTCCCTAGGATAAAAAGCCATGATTAATGTATTTCTTAACGCGCAAGCTACTTCATTTTCCGCAACAGCTGGTTTGCAGGACTTCATTGAGCAGCATGCCGGCAACGGCCCGTTCGCTGTGGCCGTCAATGAAACCTTTGTGCAAAAATCACAATACGGCGACTGCCAGCTTAATGACGGCGACCGCATAGAAATTGTCAAGCCGATGCAAGGAGGGTAAAGCATGTGGAAGCTGGCCGACAAAACCATTGAAAGTCGTTTACTGATCGGTACAGCCTTGTACCCATCGCCACAAATTATGCTCGATGCAATTCAAGCCTCTAAAGCCGAAGTGGTAACGGTATCTCTCAGAAGGCAAGACCCGAATCTCGGTGGCGGAAAGGAGTTTTGGGCGATGTTAAGTGAGCTTAAGGCAAACCTTTTACCTAACACCGCAGGTTGCCACAGCGCAAAAGAGGCCATCACCACCGCATTAATGGCTCGCGAGATATTTAATACACACTGGATAAAACTTGAAGTGATTGGAGATGAGTACAATCTTCAGCCCGACCCTTTTGCCCTGCTGGAGGCCACCAAAGAATTAGTGAGCCAGGGCTTTGAAGTTTTCCCTTATTGCACCGATGATTTGGTGCTGTGTGAAAAATTGGTGGAAGCCGGATGTCGTATTCTTATGCCATGGGGAGCCCCGATTGGCACGGGTAAAGGTTTAATCAACCCTTACGCTTTACGCACTTTGCGCGAGCGCTTGAAAAACGTCACGCTCATTGTCGACGCGGGGATCGGTGCGCCTTCTCATGCCGCCCAAGCAATGGAGATGGGCTACGACGGCGTGTTACTCAATACCGCCGTTGCCAATGCCAACCAGCCCATTATTATGGCGCAAGCCTTCGGAAATGCGGTGACCGCAGGCCGTTTGGGTTTCGAGGCGGGAATAATGCAGAAGCGCGACCTCGCCAAACCCAGCACTCCAACCATTGGCCAGCCCTTTTGGCATCAATCCTTTTAACTTACCTTTGCGTTAATAAATTCGCGACAGCAGGCACTAGACAGATTTATGAACTCAAGCCTTATTCCACCACCGACTGCCAACAAAGCCAAACCTTGCACTATAGTCATTGCCGGAAACGATTCATCCGGCATGGCTGGCATTGCACGAGATACACAAACCCTATTTGCGATGGGCGTGCACGCCAAACCTATTATTACCGCCTGCACAGCGCAAAATAGCGAAGGTTTACACGACATCAACCCGGTAAACCAGGCCACCTTAGAAAGTCAGTGGCGCGCGATTGCCAGAGATCAAGAGATTGGGTCAATCAAGATAGGTTTGTTGTGCAGCGCTGAGCAAGTCAACTTTTTAATCGCTTCAATAAGCGACCTCAACATTCCTATCGTTGTGGACCCGGTGTTGTCGGCCTCGAGTGGGGAGCGATTTGGCGGTGATGAACTGATTGCAAGTTATCGCAATCAATTAGTGCCTATTGCCACATTGGTAAGCCCTAACCTTGATGAAGCCGCGGCAATTTGTGGCTTTATGGTCCGCACCCACGAAGACATGTTAAAGGCCGCCCACAAGATCCTGCAGCTGGGCGCCAAGGCGGTGTTGATCAAGGGCGGCCATATGAAACCAGAGGAATCGGTTTCAAGCGAAGATTTATTTTGCAGTGACGCCGCTACTTTTTGGCTCTCTAGCCCGCGTGTAGCTACCAGAAACAATCGCGGTACCGGCTGCACCTTAGCGTCATCCATTGCGGCCGCCATTGCTAAAGGCTATAGCATCGAAGACGCCGTGGTGATTGGCAAAATGGCCATCAATCAGGGCTTGCGCATGGCTTATGAAGTTGGCTTGCAGGCGGGGCCCGTAGCGCCTCAGGAATTCCCCTGCGAGCAGCGAGATTTACCTTGTTTATTTAAACAATATGGCCAGCGACAAAGTGTGGGCTTTAGACCGACAACAATGCCCTCGGGTGAAACCCGTCCTCTGGGGTTATACCCTGTTGTAGACAGTGCCAAATGGATAGAAAGGCTGGTTACGCTAGGAGTGTCGACAATTCAATTGCGTGTGAAAAATCTGTATGGCGAAGCCTTAGCGCAAGAAATTGAACAAGCGGTGGCGATTGCTGAGGAAAACAATTGTCGCCTTTTCATCAACGACCATTGGCAACTGGCGATAAAACACAAGGCTTATGGTGTGCACCTAGGCCAGGAAGACTTAGACGATGCCAATGTTGGCGCAATCCAACAGGCCGGCCTGCGGCTGGGGATAAGTACGCACTGTCACTTTGAGGTGGCGAGAGCCCACAGCTATCAACCTTCTTATATTGCCTGCGGCCCGGTTTATCATACCAACACAAAGTTAATGCCTTGGACTCCTCACGGTCCTGGGGGTTTTGCTTATTGGCGTAAAGTTCTTGACTACCCTCTGGTTGCGATCGGTGGTATCAACCAAGAACGAATACTCTCCATGCTAGACCAAAAAGCCGACGGCATCGCCTTAATTACCGCCATAACCCAGGCCGGTGATCCCGAAGATGTCACACAACAATTCCTTACCATCGTTAATGATGCACAAGCCTCTCCAAACACAAGGCTCTTAAGCTTGCCCAAAACAAGCGCTGCTCATACCAACGCGAGCTTACGCTAATGATCTTTTCTGAGAAAGAATGGCTCCGCTATACGCGCCACATTCAGCTTGAAGATTTTGGCACATTAGGCCAGACAAAACTGAAAAACGCACATGTATTAATCATTGGCTTGGGTGGATTGGGCTGCCCCGTATCACTTTATCTTGCCGCAGCAGGCGTAGGTCAACTAACCTTGGTTGACGGCGATGTTGTCGAGGTGACAAACCTCCAACGGCAGATATTATATGGTGAAGAAGATGTGGGAAAGTCGAAAAGTGTTGCTGCAAAACATAGACTAAACGCCCTCAATTCCGAGATAGCTATCGATTCAGTGCCGTCACATTTTACCGCTGAAAATAGGCTTAGTCTGTATAACACATACGATTTAGTTTTAGATTGCACTGACAACTTCTCGGCCCGCTATCTAATCAATGACTTTTGCTTACAGTACAACTTCCCATGGATTTACGCGGGCATTAATCAATTTTCTGGACAGTGCGCCCTCTTCACACAGGGCAAGGCGTGCTTCCGGTGCCTGTTTCCAGAAGCACCTGAACAGCTGGCCGATTGTAATGGTGCCGGTGTTCTGGGGGTTCTTCCCGGCATATTGGGCTTGCTCCAGGCGACCGAAACCATCAAATATTTGGTGGGGCTAGAAACCCCTCTGGCCAATAATTTGATGCTATTCGATGCACTAAATTACAACATGAAAAAAATTAGGCTCAGCCCAAACAAAGATTGTAAATGCCAGAGATCTGACCACCTAAGTGAAGACATCAAGACCTACCCTTTGAGTTGTGAGGCGAACACTTCTCCATTGGCCATTTCTGCGACGGAGTTTAAACGTATTAGCGGCAACCCCACCACCACCTTAATTGACGTTCGCAGCCAGTTAGAGCGCGATGGCTTTCATGTAGGTGGATCTCATATACCATTGGACGAATTAGCCTACCATATCAACTTATTTTCCCCGGCTCGAACGTATCTATGTTACTGCCAGTCTGGCTCTCGCAGCATGAAGGCTGCGCAACGAATGTGCGACATTGGATTAAACGCAAGAAGTTTAAGTGGCGGCTTAGAAAAGTTACTACAAGAACACCCGAGACCACTCAAGTCTAGACCAACTTACCCCGAATCAACGCAGTGAGCACCCTAATCAGGCTATCGATGTAAAACGTTTTAATAACTCTGTTATTGATGGATAATATGCCCCTCATCAAGGCTCATCAGGAACCTTCCGATGCCTAAGTTCTAGGAACAGCCACTTAATTAAAAGAGAGTATGATGTCTATAGTTCGCCCTCACCCCATAAGCACTTTTGCCATTTCCCGCCTTCCTCGCATTCTGTTTGGTGCCGGAGAGATAACACGCCTCGCCCAAGAAGTTGCCGACTTGGGTAACTCAGTGCTGATTGTAACGGGCGGACGCTCCTTCACAGAGCGACCACAATGGGACGCACTACAAACGGCATTTGGGATTGCCGGTGTAGCCTGGACGCTAATTCGTATTCCGAGCGAACCATCTCCCGAATGGATTGACAGTGCCGTCTTAGAATACAAGGCCGCCGACTTCAATGCGGTGGTAGGCATTGGAGGTGGCAGTCCATTGGACGCGGCAAAGGCTATTGCCGGATTATTACCCCATGGGCGATCGGTGATGGACCACCTAGAAGGTGTAGGGCGAGGGATCGCCTACAAGGGCCCGTCCATTCCCTACATCGCCGTACCGACTACCGCCGGCACCGGTAGTGAGATGACAAAAAATGCCGTATTAAGTAACACTGAGCAGGGTTTTAAAAAGTCATTTCGAGATGAACAGTTGACGGCACAGCTTGCCATAATTGATCCAGATTTATTGGCGGCTTGTCCCCGTCCTCAACTGATCGCTAATGCAATGGATTCTTTTACTCAATTGGTAGAATCCTATACCTCACCCCGATGCAACCCGATAACCGATGCGCTGGCCTTGAGTGGCATAGAGTATTTTTTGCGTGGGTTTAGCGAGTCATCAGAGGCTGATTTGGCCGGACTAGAATACTTAGCTTATGCGTCCATGATTTCTGGCATATGTTTGGCGCAAACGGGCTTGGGGGCTGTGCACGGAATCGCCTCTCCACTGGGCGCGTACTTTGACGTTCCTCATGGTGTTGCCTGCGGCACTATCCTAGCGGCCGTAACTGAAACCAACATACTCGCCCTTAAACAGCGTCAACCAGCTTCATTCGCACTCAATCGATATGCAAAAGTTGGCAGCTTGATCGCCCCTCAACTTGCAAACGATCAATCGGCCGCGTTAAAACATCTGGTGAATACACTCTGGCGCTGGACTGAAAAACTAGAATTGCCCCGGTTGAATAATTTTGGGATAAGCGAAATAGATGTGAATTCGATAGTTGCACAAAGTGGCGGCAATAGCATGAAGACCAATCCCTTGATCTTAACAGACCAGGAACTGACCGACATTCTGCTCAAGCGCTTATAAGATTCCGACCTCCGACTTGTGCCAATTTCTGTACTTTGACTACACTCGGGTGCAGAAAGGAATTTATTGTGAGTCTTTACTGGCTTGCATGTTCTCTTTCAGCTTTTGTCTTATGTCATCAGGTATTGCGGCAGATTTTTGATTGTCGAAGTCAAAGTGCAGCCAAGTCGCCTTACACTTGGCACATACTTTTTCATTCTGAAATGCCGTTTGACTTACATCAAAAGAACTATTGCCTATTCTAGAAACCAATGAACGTATTTCGACGTCCCCGTCTAAGAAAATCTGTCTGATAAAGTCAATTTCTGTTCGTGCAATGATCAACTTCCATTTATCACCGATTAGATCTGGAGTAAAAAACCGATAGATAGGCACTCTTGCCACATCAAACCAAACCGATAGAACATTATTATTGATGTGCCCCAAGGCATCGGTTTCTGGGATTCTGGGCACTATCGTTTCGATAAACATTAGGCATTTTCCTAAGGGATTATTTAAGAGTTTAAACCTGTTCGGGTACAGTATTTAAGCGAGGCGCTCAATGAATTCAATCACACATTACTATCAAATCTACGGCTCTCGGAAAATGTAACATTAGATCCAATAACAAATCGGACAAAAAATAGGACTCTATGGACAGACTCAGAACTTACTTAGGACAAAATACAAATTACAGCGGGGTGCGCCTGCCCAAATCCGGCAGAATTAGAGCTTCTGCATATTTATTGAATTAAGAGCGCCTTCAGATCCGACCACATCGTCGATAAGCCTGATTTAACTTTCACAACGCAGCTTATTGTAAAAAGGATAGCCAGATATTTAAATCTGTCGTATGGTTTAGTCTATACTCAAAGCTAGTCCAACCATTGTTGAATAGTATTATGAACATAGATGATTACCCAACACAAATAGCAAATATCGCAATGGAAATGCTAGATAGTGAGAAAAATGGATTTGCGCTATGCGATGCCTCAGGTGCGATGCTCTATTGTAACGATACGTACCAAAATCTTGAGCTTTCGGACACCAAGATACTCATCGCCCAGTCCATTGATTTGGCGATAGTTTCTTTCGATGTCAAAACAGTAGAGTCCGCCGTTCGAGTAAAAATCACTAAACTGAATTCAGGTTATGCAATAACAACGACCGATGTTGTAAATAGTTTCAATGCAAGAGAGCTGACTTTAAAAAATTTATCGTCTGCTGACTCCGACAATATCTTCGACACTGTGGTTCAAAATGTATATGAGACAACGGGCTGGAGATGGATCGCCGTTTCCCGTTTTATAGAAGAAGAAAAAATTGAAATATTGTCTATGTATGACAGCGGAAAATTCGTAGACGGATATATATACACCGCCTTGGGCACTCCCTGTGAAGTGGTGGCCAGCACTAAAGAGTTTGCCTTTTTTCCAAAATTGTCTGAGCGCTTCCCTCACTATGATGTAATGCACGAAATGGGAGCCAAAGTTTATGCCGGCATGGTCTATCGCTCAGATTCAGTGCCGGTAGGTCATGTTTTTGCGATGCATGACGAGGAGAATGTTAACGCCGCAATTATTGAGGACGTACTTCGCTTGTCGGTATCGATTATGGGCTTTAAGCTGGAGGCGGATCACGCAAAAAGCGCAGCACTTAAATCGGAATACGAAGCCAATAAAGATTCATTAACTCAGGTGTTCAATCACAGGGCCTTCGAGAGGGATCTTGCCATCAGCTTTGATTATCGAGAAAGAAAAATGTTCTCAGATACCATGCTTGCCATTATTGATCTCGACGGAATGAAAAATGTTAATGATACTTACGGTCACGATTCCGGCGACACCTTACTAAAAACCTTCGCAAAGGCCATTGAAACCTTTAGCCGACCTGAAGATAAGCTTTACCGCTTAGGGGGCGATGAGTTTGCGATGATATTGAATGGCGCGGGCCCCGTGCAAATCAATTCTATTCAAGCGAGAATTGAGCAGGCAATTGAAAAAACGAGGATGTCTGGCTTCCCTACGATAGGGGCATCACAGGGTTTTACGGGGCTTTCTGAAGTGGAAGGTGACACTGCCGACTGGAAGCGGTCTGCCGACAAAAGGATGTATTTACATAAACGGTCAAAACAGAAGCCAAGTTAATTTGTTGCTCCTTTTTGGGACTGTAAATAAGGCTGTTTAACTGCTTATACAAGACCCTGCGCAGAGTTCTCCCTACGAGGTGCTTTCGGTATACCCCGCTCCTTTCTACTTTGGTTTATTTTGCCATTTTCTTTTGTAGCCCAATATCAACTCTGACCCCCCTTCCGCGCAAAACAAAACACGGTAATTACCAATAATTAGCTGTCGAAGTTCAAATTCCACGCGCTACGTGCTCACCGCAAGTCTAATCCGAGTTATTTGCAATACTATTCACTTGAAATATCAAGTAAAATAAAGCAACTATATTCCTGAGTCGTCTTATGACTAGCTCGGCTCCACCTACCACGCTTCTCGACGGCGCACTCGGTTCAAATACTGCAAGGATTTCACAATGAATATACTCACCTCAAAACAAGCACAACTTATAATAGAGAGAGCTGCATTGCGTGCATCAGAACTACAAATAGCAGCATCAATTGCCATTGTTGATGCCGCTGCACATCTATTAGCCTTTTCACGCATGGATGGAGCGGCACTAGGCCCTATTGATGTATGCCAACGTAAAGCTCGAACATCGGCATTGTTTCGCTGTAATAGTGGCGACTTCGGCAAGGTTATAGCCGACAGCCAACTAACAGGAATGATTCAAACCAACGACGGTCTGGCAGCCTTTCCGGGAGGAAAACCTATTGTTGTAAATGGTCAAGTTATCGGCGCAATCGGTGTTTCTGGCGGTAGCGCTGAACAAGACCACATTATCGCAAGCTTTGCACTGGAGCCAAAAAAATGAAGAGGCTCACTTTAAGCGTTGTTGACCAATCCCCAATTCATGGTGGACGCTCACCCTGCTCTGCTTTACAAGACAGT
>Ga0209081_1000530_pt1 | contig 22889 bp, 20 predicted proteins | sample GOMGulsemesocosm_4_FD_184636 | JGI IMG/M metagenome (GOLD analysis project Ga0209081, IMG submission 184636) | Methane-oxidizing microbial communities from mesocosms in the Gulf of Mexico - GOM15B Gulf of Mexico (SPAdes) (version 2) | ecosystem: Environmental > Aquatic > Marine > Cold seeps... | reverse complement strand
GAAAAAGGTAGTGCGTTTAAGAATTGCTGTTCTATTTTTTCATTAACCGTTAATGAAACAGCTTGATGAACATCGCTGCTTTGTCTTACTTTTAACATACTTAAATTATGCGCTAGCAATTCTTCTTTAATTAATCGTTGCTGTGCAGGATGTTTGCCATATTCAAGTTGACTTGTTGAAGCCTCTGGTGGTGGTCGATGAATGATGGTTAATGCTTGTGCAAGCGAATATTGTTCATCAAATAGGTTTGCAGGTAATAACTCTTCAACCTGTCCTCGTTCTAAGCGAATAAGTGCTTGATCGGTTAGGTTTCGCAGTGATATTTGTTTTAAGCCATCAGTGGTTGGATAAACGGGCGTTAAGGTTTCTTCAACAGGGGTGAGTGCTCGGTCATCATCTAATGATTTATATTCGGGGTGAACAATTTGAAAGCCTCGCGGCCCTCGCTTTATTTCACCATAACAGCGAATCGTTTGTCCTACACTTAAACTATTTTTCTGGCTGGCAGAAAAACTAAAAAAACATAATTGTATATTGCCTGTACCATCATTTAAATCAACCACTAGCATGCGGCGTTTGCCATGCATTATTTGATTGTTGGTGATTTCGCCAATAATATTGGTATGCGTGCCTGGTAAGCAATCTCGAATGGTGGTTACGCGGGTTCTGTCTTCGTATCGCAAGGGCAAGTGAAACAATATATCTTGCACAGAGGTTAACCCTATTTTCTCAAGTCGCTTTACCATGGCGGGCCCTACGCCCTTAAAGGTAGAAAGAGCAACTTGAGATAGTTTAGTCAGTGCTTCCATTGCCATAAAATATTAGCTCTTAATCATCAATGTTTTTTAAGCTAGGTGCTGCCAAGCACTTTTATTCATTTGTATTTTTTGCCACCAATTCTCATCAGCAATAACTTTTCCTTCGTCGTCAATAACTGGGTATGGCAAGCCTTTACGTTGACAAGCTTCGGCAAAAATAGGATGGCCACCTTCAAACAAAGCGCGTTGTCGGCGCTCGTGGCTTAGCGTTGTTTTATCATACATACCAGCAAGTTGGCGCTGACGTTGTGCTTCATATAGCACTACAGAGCAAGCGACAGAAACATTAAGTGATTGCACCATGCCAACCATTGGAATAACAATATCTTGGTCTGCCAATGCTAGCGCTTCTTGTGATGTGCCAAATTTTTCTTGTCCGAGAATAATAGCGGTGGGCTTAGTGTAATCAATTTCGGTGAAGTTGATGGCGGTATCTGAAAGGTTGGTCACTAATATTTGCATACCCTGTGCTTTAAGCGCAGCAATAGCATCAGTAGTTTTATAATAATTATGAACATCAATCCAGTTTTGACTACCCGCAGCACTGCCACCGCGCACTTCAGCTTCTTCACTTTTCCATACCGCATGTACATCACTAATACCAATAGCATCACAAGTTCGCACCACTGCCGCGAGGTTATGGCTTTTATGTAAACCTTCCATGCATACAGTTAAGTCAGGCTGGCGTTTATCAAGCATGCTATTTATGCGTGCTAATCTTTTTGGGGTCATTTTTTAATCTTTAAAGTAATGTTAGCGAATATTCTAGATAAAAGGTATTTAGGGTAAATATTTTAATCAACGTTGGGCAATTCTAATACACCATCAATTTCAATCTCTACATCTTTAGGCAGTTTAGAAATTTGAATAGCTGCACGGGCAGGGTAAGGTTGCTTAAAATACTTCGCCATAATTTCATTCACGGTGGCAAAGTTATTTAAATCAGTCATGAAAATATTTACTTTAACCATATCGTTAATACAACCGCCTGCGGCTTCACATACCGCAGATAAATTTTTAAACACTTGCTCTGTTTGTTCGGCAAAACCACCTTCAATCACTTCCATTGTGGCGGGTATTAATGGAATTTGACCTGATAAATACACGGTATTTCCTACTTTAACTGCTTGAGAGTAGGTACCAATGGCGCTTGGTGCTTGATCTGTTGAAATAATACTTTTCATGTTTTTTCCTAAAATTATTTATTTTATATATTAGTAAATTGCGATACGCAATAATTAGCTTATTTATTTCGAATGACTCGTTGTACATCAATCATTACTTTAATTTTTCTTATAATATCAGCAAGGTGAATTCTATCGCGACAAGCAATTTCCATATCAATAACATACAAGCCAGCTTCTTTTTCTCCTGAGTTTAAGCTATACACATTTGAGCTACACTTTGCAATAACATTAGTAAGTAGGGCTAAAGCCCCTTGGTGGTTAACAATTTCAACCCTAAGTTTAGCAATGAATTCTTTTTCTATATCACTATCCCATTTAACAGGGAATAAGTTTCCTTGTTCATGGCCTTTAATATTACGACAGCCTTGTCGATGTACCATCAAGCCCTTACCTGGACTTAAATAAGCTAAAATGGCATCCCCTGGAATGGGACGACAACATTTACCATAACTCACCAACATTCCCTCGGTACCCTTAATCGGCATTTTCGCTTTATTACTAACAGGCGTTAGTTCGCTATTGTCAGTGAACTCATCCGTTAATCGTCTGGCAATACCAATACTTAACGCATTGCCTAAGCCGATATTGATTAATAGTTCTTCGAAATCTTTATTGCCCGTTTGCTGTACTACTTCATCAATTTTATCTTGAGCTATACTCTCAAGTTGCACCTTACCTAAAGCATGGCTTAATAAACGCTTACCTAAAGCTTTTGACTCTTTTTGTTCGCGACTACGTAAATATGATCTGATTTGCAAACGTGCTTTTGCGGTTACAACAAAATTAAGCCAAGTAGCATTAGGCCTTGCCGCAGCAGAGGTTATTATTTCAACGGTTTGACCTGAATCAAGCGACTGGCTCATAGGGTAAGGCTTGCGATCGACTTTAACACCAACGCATGAATTTCCTACATCAGTATGCACGGCATAAGCAAAATCAACTGCCGTAGCCCCCATTGGTAATTCAATGATGCGACCTCCTGGCGTAAATACATATATTTCTTCGGGAAATAAATCTGATTTTACATTTTCAATAAACTCGAATGAACTACCAGCACTTTGCTGTAGTTCTATTAAACTTTGCATCCAACGACGCGCTTTCATTTGGGCGGTAGTATCAGTTTTTTCATCACCCTGTTTATATACCCAATGTGCTGCAACACCTTTGTCAGCCATTTGATCCATATCTTTAGTTCTAATTTGAATTTCAACGGGAATACCATGGTGACCAATAAGTGATGTATGCAAAGAGCGATAACCATTCATTTTAGGAATGGCTATATAATCTTTAAAGCGCCCGTCAATAGGATTAAATAAATTATGCATTGCACCAAGCGCACGATAACAATCGTCTATTTTATCTTCCACTATGATGCGAAAAGCATAGATGTCCATAACCTCGTTGAACATAAGCTCTTTGTTTAGCATTTTTCGGTAAATAGAGTAAAGGTGCTTTTCGCGTCCCGTAACTTCGGCTTTTATATTATTTTCATGAAGGCGCGCAGCAATTTCTTGTTGAATGTTATTAATAATGGTTTTACGATTGCCTCTAGCGCTTTTGATTGCTGATTTAAGTGCCCTTGATCTCATCGGGTATAGCGCTTCAAAACCTAATAATTCTAGTTCATTTTTTATATCATGAATACCCAAGCGGTTAGCTATAGGAGCATAAATATCTAATGTTTCTCGGGCAATACGGCGACGCTTGTCAGGACGTAATGAATCAAGCGTACGCATGTTATGTACTCTGTCAGCCAGTTTAATTAAAACAACGCGAATATCTTGCACCATAGCTAAAATCATTTTACGGTGGTTTTCTACCTGCATTTCTTCTTTATTATCAAACTTTAATTTGTCTAATTTACTCACCCCTTCGACTAATTCAGCCACGGTATGACCAAACAATTCAGCTAATTCATCCTGGGTTACTGGTGTATCTTCAATAACATCATGCAGTAATGCAGCCATCAGTGATTCATGATCTAAATGCATTTTAGCAAGATTTAATGCCACGGCTACTGGGTGGGTTATATAAGGGTCACCACTTGAACGCATTTGTCCATCGTGAGCATCACGGGCAACTATGTAAGCATGTTTAAGTAAATCAACTTGATCTTTTGATAGGTAAGTAGCGCTTAATTCTTTAAGTGGTTCAAATAGGTACACCTATTACTCCAAAGGGGTGAAAAACATGAATAAACAAGATAATAAGAATAGAATACGTGGCTTTGGTCTCGATTTACAAGCACTATTTACAAGGTAAAAGTTCAAAGAGAGATATAAACGTTTAAAGAAATAAAAAAACGCGTAACTTAACCTTAAAAATAAGGTAATAGTTTACGCGTTTTTATTTAATCTTGCTTTGTTTACTAGGTTTACTTCAAAGGAAGTTTATAAAGAAGCTGGCTCTTGAGATTGACCACCAACAATGGCCGCCACAGCATCTAACTCGGCAGTATCTTGTTGTATTTGTTCATGACGATCAGAACTGTCCATTAGTTCACTCGTAATTAACCCCGCTTCAATTTCACGTAAAGCTATTACAGTTGGTTTATCATTTTCGACATCAACCAAAGGTTCTTTACCACCCGTTGCAATTTGACGAGCACGACGTGATGCTACTAACACCAAATCAAAACGATTACCGACTTTTTCTACGGCATCTTCAACAGTTACGCGAGCCATTTGGTCACTCCAACTAAAATTATATAAAATAGCGCTGCATTTTACTTATCGTTCAACTATTTAGCAAGTAAAAGTGCGGTTATCCACTTAATAAAAGCAATTGTTTAACTAATAAGCTCATTTAATAGCGTTTTATGCTGCTCTATTTGTTGGCTGCGTTTTAATCTTTGGTTATTCACTATTGTTGTTAAATCAGTTAAAGCCTGATTAAAATCATCATTAATTATAATATAATCAAATTCTTGAAAATGTGAACATTCAGCTTGTGCTTGCGCCATTCTACTGGCAATAATTTCATCGCTGTCTTGCCCGCGACCACGCAAACGCTTCTCTAGCTCATTTTTAGATGGTGGGCTAATAAAAACAGTGGTTACTGATGGTTTTTTCATGCGTACTTGTTGTGCACCTTGCCAGTCAATATCAAGAAAAACATCAATACCTTGGGCAAGTTGTTCGTCTATTGCCGCTTCTGACGTGCCATAATAGTTACCAAAAACTTCAGCATATTCATAAAAAGCATTTTTATTTATGTGTTTTTTAAAGTTATGAACAGAAACAAAGTGATAATGTTCGCCGTTATTTTCTCCTGGCCTTGCCTCGCGAGTAGTATGAGAAACGGACACCTGCATAGCCCTGCTTGACGCTTGTTTAAGCAATGCATTAATAAGGCTTGATTTGCCAGCGCCGCTGGGGGCAGAAAGAATAAATAAATTACCAGGTGTCGTCACAGCTTTTTCCTTTTGATTTTCTAAGTAATAAAAAAGACTTAGTATCATTTAAATATATTGTTTATGCGTTTATGCCTAATAAGACAAGCTGAATTTATAATGTTTTGGCGATTGATTGGGCTAAATAATCAACATTACTATTAGCAATACCTGCAATGCTCATGCGGCTAGAGTCAACCATGTAAATACTGTATTCATCTTGTAACTGCTGCACTTGCTTGGGAGTAATACCTAAGAAAGAGAACATCCCAGCTTGGCGTGCAATAAAACTAAAATCGCGTGTTACGCCATTTGCTACTAATTTATCAACTAGCAGCTTACGATTACCGTTAATGCGGGTGCGCATTTCTTGTAGTTCGCAGTGCCATTCGTTACGCAACTCATCAGACGATAAAATTATCTCAACTAATGCCGCGCCATGTGCTGGTGGCATGGAGTAAATACCGCGAATAACCGATAACAATACTGAACTAGCAATATCAACCTGTAAGCTTGATTCACCAATAAGCGTACAGGCACCAATGCGCTCGCGATATAGGCCAAAGTTTTTTGAACAGGAACTACATACAATCATTTCGTTTACTGATTCAGCCATTAGGCGTAAGCCGTAAGCATCTTCATCTAAACCCTGCCCGAAACCTTGATAGGCCATATCTAAAACAGGGGTAAAACCAACTGACTTTGTAACGTCAACTACTTGCTGCCATTGTTCATTAGTTAAATCCATACCACTTGGATTATGACAACAAGCATGAAACAGTACGGCATCGTCACTAGATACCTGTTTAAGCGCCGTTAACATGCCATCAAAATCTAAATTTTTATTATCGTAATCGTAGTAAGGATAAGTTTTTACTGTTAACCCTGCCGCTTGAAATAAAGCGGTATGATTTGCCCATGTTGGGTTACTTACCCAAATAGTATCACCCGATTTGCATGATTTAATAAATTCAGCAGCAACGCGTAAAGCTCCAGTGCCACCAGGGGTGGAAACAGTGCGAGCACGGTTTTCAGTTAATACTTTATGATGAGTACCAAAAATAAGTTTCGCCATTTCATCATTAAAAAGCGGTGAACCGGTAGGACCAATATAAACCTTGCTGGTTTCAGTATCGGTTCTATACCGTTCGGCTTTTTTTACACAATTAAGTATGGTTGTTTCACCGGCTTCATTTTTATAAACACCGACCCCTAAATCGACTTTGTTTGGATTGGTGTCTTCTCGGTATTTAGTTAATAAACCTAAAATAGGATCAGCGGGTAAAGCTTTTAAGCCAGCAAACATGATTGAAATTACCTTGTTGTTTAGTGAGGGTGTTTTTTACAAAACATCTTAATGTTCAGTAAATCAATTAGTCTTATAAATTTATAAAATGGTTAAAACTAATAACTAATAATGTGGCGGCGGAGGCTCAACTTCATTTTTACCTGACGACATGCTACCTGCATCTTTCAAGCGGTTAGCAACTAATTGAATTTGTTCTTTTAGCTCGGCAATTTGAGCTTGATGCACTGTTAGTTCTTCGCTGAGTTGTTCAATGACATCATCTTGGAATAAGTGACGAGATTCAAGCGCGTTTATGCGCTCTTCAAGTATATAGATGCTTTTTTCTGGTTGATTATTTTCAGTCATTTTATTTGCTTTGCTTAATATGTGTTTTTATTTGCGTTTATTAGGTAGTTGCCATCGCTCAGCATAACCAGAAGAACTTTCTGTTAATAAAGTATTATTATCACTAAATGCTAGGCTATATACAACTGCTCCTGTCGGTCTTTTTGCATCTTTAGGGGTAACATGCCAACTTGCAGTACGTTTGCCAGTGGTTATATTCCAAATACTTACTTTAGAACTTGCTGCGCCTGTTACTAAAGTTTTTCCGTCAGGTGAAAAACGTACCGAGCTAAAAACTTCGTGGCGCTTGGTGCCTTTAAGCTGTACCACCAGTTTGCCCGTTTTCAAATCCCAAATATAAGCTGATTTCATGCTATCACCGGAAAAAGCGTATCGCCCTAATGGATCTAAAGCGACTTTTGATACGCGGCTAGTATGATTAAACTGATGAATAACTTGCCCAGATTTAGTATCCCAAACATAAGCAATAAAATCATTACCGCCAGACATTGCCACTCTGCCATTAGGCATTAAATCAACCGTATTTATTTTTTCTTTGTGACCTAAAAATTCTAATCGTCTGCCAGTGTCTACTGCTACATGCACCACAGTACCATTGCTTTTACCAATAAGTAAGTAATCACCATTGTTACTAACGGCAATGTCTCGAATGTTTGATTCTCGTACTTTCCAGTAGCCCTCTGACTTTCCTGTTTGCATATTCCATAAAGCAAAGTTTTCACGACTTGCGGTTAGCGCATGACTATTGGTATTACTAATATCGATAGCTAATACTAAATTATCGCTGCTGTTTTGTTGTTGTGCCCAATTATAAACCCGTTGGTTTTTGTTTAAATCCCAAACACTAAGCCCGTGATGAATAGAAGATATAACACTCCATTTACCATCATTTGAAATGTCAGCAGCATAACTGCCGTTAGTGGCGTGTTGATAACGATTTAAAGGTTTATCGGTTGCTGGATTGCAAGCGGTTAAAAAAAGCATGGAAAGCAACAATATTATTCTTAAGGATTTAATAAGGTTCTTAAGGACTGACAGATCTTTTTTATAGTTTGACAACTTTAGTAACATATTAAGTCTTTTTTATTAAGCTAATTATAGTTAGTATAAGGTGTTTTTATGTAAATAACGAATTGGGGGATTCTCCAATTGTAATGTTTTAATGGAGAAAAAATGAAATTTTTTAAACTTAGTTTAGTTGCAGTAGCATTACTTGCTGTTGCTGGTTGTCAAGAGGGTGCTGCGCAAGAAGAAAAAGCCCCTATTTTAGATACCGAAATACAAAAACAAGCCTATAGTTTAGGTGCTTCAATTGGTATGTACATGCAACGCAACTTAGAGGAGCATGACAAGCTGGGATTACCATTAGATAAAGATCTTATTGCTCGTGGTTTTGTTGATAGCATGCATGATAAATCTGTTATTGAAGAAGAAGAAGTTAAAGCGCTTATGATGAGCTTAGAGCAAACGATGAGTGCTAAACAGCAAGCGTTTGCACTTAAAGAAGCGGAATCTGCTGTTGCTGAAGGCTTAAAGTTTCTTGAAGATAACGCCAAAAAAGAAGGCGTAATAATTACTGAATCAGGCATTCAATATGTAGTAATTACTGAAGTAGAAGGTGAAAAACCAGCGGCAACTGATACAGTAAAAGTTCACTATAAAGGCACGTTCTTAAATGGTGAGACTTTTGATAGTTCATATGATCGAAATGAGCCAGCGGTATTTCCTTTAAATCGCGTTATTAAAGGTTGGACTGAAGGCGTACAGTTAATGTCTGTTGGTTCAAAGTATAAATTTACTATACCTTCAGATTTAGCATATGGTCCAAATGGTAATCCACCACGTATTCCAGGTAATTCAGTCTTAGAGTTTGAAATTGAATTGTTAGAAATTCAAAAGCCTGAGCTAGCACCACAAGTAGGTCAATAACCAACGACTGGTACGAAATATTCGTGACGAAAGCCATCAGCAGTAAATGTTGGTGGCTTTTTTATTAACTGTTATTTAAAGGCCTATACGGGGTATAAATTAAAATATGAAAAAACTTCTTATTATAGGGTGGGTTTGGCCTGAACCTAATTCTTCTGCAGCAGGCAGTCGCATATTACAGCTGATAACATTTTTTCATCAGCAGGGCTATAACATTACTTTTGCATGTACAGCGCAACGTACCGAACATATGGCTGATTTAACTTCGCTAAAAGTCGATTGTGTTGATATAAAGCTAAACTGTTCGAGCTTTGATGGTTTTATTCAAAAATTGCAGCCTAATGTGGTGATGTTTGACCGTTTTATGATGGAAGAACAATTTGGCTGGCGCGTTAGTGAACAATGCCCACAAGCACTGAAAATTTTAGACACGGAAGATTTATTTTGTCTTCGCCATGGTAGACATGATGCGTTTAAAAAACAACTAACACTGGTAGAAAATGATTTACTTAGCTCAGATCTTGCGAAAAGAGAAGTAGCGGCAATTTTTCGTTGTGATTTAACGTTAATGATTTCGCCCAAAGAAATTGAGTTGCTTACACGGTTGTTTAAGGTAGATGAAGCGCTATTACACTACTGTCCCTTTATGTTTACTCGCGAACAACTAAAAACAAGTGCTACTAGCAAAAGTTATCAGCAACGTTACGGTTTTATTTCTATTGGAAATTTTCGTCACCCACCAAACTGGGATAGTGTTTTATGGTTAAAACAACAAATTTGGCCACTTATTCGCAAACAGCTGCCTAATGCCGAGTTATTTATTTATGGTGCCTATCCTCCACCGAAAGCTACCGATTTACATGATGAAAAATCAGGGTTTTTAGTCAAAGGCTGGGTTGACGATGCTGTTCAAGCAATGCAATCTTCGCGGGTATGTTTAGCTCCGTTACGTTTTGGTGCAGGTATCAAAGGAAAGTTAGCTGAAGCAATGTTATGCGCTACGCCATCGGTAACAACGGACATAGGTATTGAAGGCATGACCTGTAACTTGCCATGGCCAGGGTTAGTCGCCAATAACTCACAAGATATAGCTAATGCGGCAGTTAAACTTTATAAAGAAAATATAGCTTGGCAAACGGCTAGTGATTTAGCGCCTAAAAATGCTGAGTTACTTTTTACTCAAAACAAACATTTTGAAAGCTTTGCTGAATGTTTGGCATTAATATCGGCTGATTTAACTGTGCACAGACAACAGAATTTTATTGGTAGTATGCTAAACCATCATCATCATAAAAGTACTAAATATATGTCGCAATGGATTGAAGCGAAGAATAGATAGAAATAAGTAGCGAGTAATAAAAAATTCGAATTTCGAGAGGTTTAGTATTAAAGGCTTGCTTTAAGAATTTTTGTTAAGCGCTTTGCTGCTAACAATAATCTTTGTTCTATTATAGGTTGGTAGCGAGCAAGGTAGCCTTTTGAAAGTGTTATTTTACTCGTTGGTTTAAGGCATGCGCCTTGTTTATCAAGCTGGCAATATTGAAAGCTCGGCTGTTTGATCAATTGAAAAGACTCATCAGCCCATTGCCAAACCTGTTCTTTTTTCCAGTTTTCAACCTTAATATTATTCCATTTTCTGGTTAATAGCTGTAGCCATTTAGCTTTACTATGTTTGCCTCTAAATAAAATACAGTGATCCCAGTACTTGTGTAAATTACTACATTTTGTCGCTAAATGTTTTAGTTTTATTTTATTCCCGCCTAAATCACTGGCAAAACTAATGTGCAAGGGTTGATGAATATCACCTAACCAATGACCTAAAAACAATAAAGATTGAGCCTGTTGCCAATTTACTTCCTTTTTGCTTTGGCGAGGAGTTCTTTTTGGTAGGCGTTTACTTAGTTTTTTTTGATGTTGTAAAATTGCTTGGGGCAAACAATTTTCAATACAGCTGTTAGCTTCGATTTTTAATTGGTTGCGAGGCACGTTCATATAATGCCATTGAGAAAAAGGTTTGAATTTTTCAATACGCTTAATGGCATCAGCCCATGTGCAAGCGTTAGCAAAGGTTATCTCAGTACCTTTTTTTCTATAGTTGTAGTGATTTATTAAATCTTGATGATTTTTGGGGATGTTAGCAAGTAAGTTAGTGACTTTTATTTGTTGATTATTTGATAAATGATCGAAAGCTAATTGACAAATTACTTGATGGCCTAGTTTAGCCAAGGCAAAACTAGGGGTACTTATTAGTAAGCAACTTATTGAAATAAAAAGTAAAAGTGGTTTTTTAGTCATGTGCTTGTCTTATGTTTATTTCATGCTTTCTTTAATCAACATACCGCTAATCCACAAAAATTTGCATTTCTTCGCCAATTTGCTTTCTCATCTCCATTAATTTTAGTGCGGTATCGTGTTGTTTCTTATCAGCATCAGTTTCAGGGTGCCATTGTGTAATATGCTCAGACTGACCATTTTGATCGACGGCTACCATAATCACTATACAATGAGTGGTTAGACGGCGATTAAGTGATTTAGGATCACAAGCATTTACCTCTAAGGCTATGTGCATAGAGGAATTTCCAGTGTAAATAACTTTCGCTTCTACTTCAACCAAACTGCCAACATGAATAGGCGCAATAAAACGAATACCTCCAGCATAAGCTGTTACGCAATATCGACCACTCCAACCAGCGGCACAGGCATAAGCGGCTAAATCAATCCATTTCATTACCGCGCCACCATGCACTTTTCCGCCAAAATTAACATCTTGTGTTTCCGCTAAAAAGCGTAAAGTAATATCTCGTTGTGGTTTATTCATGCTTTCTCAATAACTTATTTAATGGTTAATAAATAAAAAAGCCTTTCTCATTGAGAAAGGCTTTAAATACTCGTTTATAGTCTTGTTAATCAAGATTCTTATTAGTGCGCTCTAGAAGTATTTTTATTATTAATATTGCTTCTTTAGCTGAGCTATTATTTTATACCAAAGCTTTTTCATTACTGCAACAACTTTAATAGAGCTCACACTCTATTTTGCTGGGGATTTTGTTTTTATCTTATTGATTTTACTGTGTTATGTTACATTCCTGAGATAATAATCAAAAGTAAAATAAAGCTGAGGGATGAATTCATTTCGTATATAGATTCAAATTTGTGTCAATGATAGAATACCTGAGATAAATTGTTTTTATCATAAACAATGAATAATTAGTGTTAATAAGAATATACCCAAGCCACTTCAAGATGCAGGATTCAGCTGGAATTAGAAGCGTCTTTAGGCAAGGCATTGATTGAAGATAATGGTTGTTCCCTTGTCGAAATCAATAACGCAGTATAAAGCGCTTCTAAACCAGCCCTGCGGGGATATCTGAGCAAATCATGAACTGCGTTGCGTATGTCATTAAGGGAACAACCATTAATAAAATACGCGCCTTGTTCAGGAATCGCTCAGATATCCTGAAACTCGCATCTTGAAATGGTTTGGGTATAAACAACAAAATCAAATAAAAATTAAATAAAAAAGAGGATTTATTGGTGACCGAATTAAAAAATGATAATTATTTACGTGCCCTATTAAAGCAACCAGTAGATTACACGCCCGTGTGGATGATGCGCCAAGCTGGTCGTTATTTACCTGAATACCGTGAGTTAAGAGCAACAGCGGGTGATTTTATGTCACTTTGTCGTAATGCTGAATTTGCTTGTGAGGTAACTATTCAGCCACTACGTCGATTCAAGCTAGATGCAGCTATCTTGTTCAGTGATATTTTAACTATTCCTGATGCAATGGGTTTAGGTTTGTATTTTGAAACAGGTGAGGGTCCAAAGTTTACTAACCCGATAACGTGTAAAGCAGATATCGAAAAAATTGGCATCCCAGATCCAGAAGATGAATTGGGTTATGTAATGAATGCCGTTCGTACTATTCGTAAAGAGTTAAAGGGTGAAGTACCTTTAATTGGTTTTTCAGGTAGTCCGTGGACTTTAGCTACTTACATGATTGAAGGTAGTAGTTCAAAAGCTTTTACTAAAATCAAAAAAATGATGTTTAGTGACCCGCAAAGTTTACATTTACTACTTGATAAGCTTGCTGATTCGGTAATTACTTACCTTAATGCTCAAATAGCTGCAGGCGCACAGTCAGTTATGGTATTTGATACTTGGGGTGGCGTGTTATCACCACGCGACTATAAAGATTTTTCTTTACAGTATATGGCAAAAATTGTCGACGGTTTAACTCGCCATGCTGATGGACGCAAAGTACCAGTAACCTTATTCACTAAAAATGGTGGTATGTGGTTAGAAAGTATCGCGGCTACAGGTTGTGATGCTGTTGGTTTAGATTGGACCATTGATATTGAAAATGCTAAAGCGCGTGTTGGCGATAAAGTTGCTTTACAAGGTAATATGGATCCATCAATGCTATACGCACCATTACCACGTATTGAAGAAGAAGTGGCTAAAATATTAGCTGGTTTTGGTGATGGAGGTACAGGACATGTATTTAACCTAGGTCACGGTATTCACCCTGATGTGAAACCAGAGCATGCAGGGCATTTTATTGAATCTGTGCATCGCTTGAGTAAGCAATATCATAAATAAACAGTGACGGGTTACGAGGAAAAAAAGTTGCGGGTAGCGAAACTACTATACTCTTAGTCTAGTGTCTTCGAGACTCGCAACTCGACACTCGTAACGCTAGTCTTCTTCATCATAAGCACTAAAATCAGTAATTCCTTTCTCTTCCAAAATACGACGGACACTGGCAGGTAATTTTTCATTGTTATCTTTGGCTAAATCTTCATCATTAGGTAAAGGCTGCCCAGTAAAAGCATGTAAAAAAGCTTCGCACAACAATTCACTATTGGTAGCATGACGCAGGTTGTTTATTTGGCGTCTGGTACGTTCATCGGTTAATACTTTCAAAACCCGTAACGGAATAGAAACAGTGATTTTTTTTACTTGCTCACTTTTTTTACCGTGTTCAGCGTAGGGATTAAGATATTCGTCATTCCACTGAGCCATGAAAATTCCTCTAAGGTTGATCTAATTATTGTATATACTTATAAGGTAGATTTTACTAGTTGCTAGAAATCAGTCAAGTAGAAGTTTAGATGTCTAAAATTTCTTGACCTAAATTGTTAAAAAGTTTAGAGTTATAGCCGTCCAAACATCTAAAATACATAAGCCATATAACGTAAATGGAGTCGCTCATGTCGATTACACTAAATGATATTACCACTATTGCTGTAACCGCTGGTATTAACACCGATGAGCATCATGGCGCTGTTGTCGCACCCATTCATTTATCAAGCACTTATTCGATGAAGGGATTCAATGAAAAGCGACAATTCGATTACTCTCGCACAGGAAATCCTACCCGCGAAACGTTTGCCAATACTATTGCAAAATTAGAGCACGGTAGCGTTGGTATCGTAACGAGCACTGGTATGGCGGCGGTTCATTTGATCTGTCAGTTATTAACCACTGATGATGTTATTGTTATTCCTCATGACTGCTATGGCGGCAGTTTTCGTCTATTTACTCATTTAGCAAAACGAGGTCAATTTAAACTGATAGTAATTGATCAAAATGATGAAGATGCACTAACAAAAGCGTTAGCTCAAAAGCCTAAGCTGATGTTCTTAGAAAGCCCAAGTAACCCGCTGTTGCGTATAGTAGACATTAAAAAGGTAACTAAAGCATGCCATGCAGTAGGGGCTTTAGTCGCAGTAGATAACACCTTTTTATCGCCTATGTTACAACAACCCTTACTCTTAGGCGCTGATATTGTATTTCATTCAACCACTAAATATATTAATGGCCACAGTGATATGGTTGGTGGAGTTTTAGTCACTAAAACGAAAGAGCTTGGTGAAAATCTAGCTTGGTGGGCAAATTGTATCGGCATTACTGGTAGTGCTTTTGATAGTTTTTTAGCGTTACGTGGTTTAAAAACCTTACCTGTTCGTATGAAGCAGCATTTAGAAAATACCGAGCATGTTGCTAAATTTTTAAAAAACCATTCAGCAATTGAGGCTATTTATTATCCTGGTTTTGAAGACCATCCCGGCCATGAAACTGCCAAGAAACAACAAGCGGGTTTTGGCGGTATGATTAGTTTTGAAGTTAAAGGTGGTATTGAAGCAGTAAAAAAATTATTCGCTAATTTAAAGTTTTTCACTTTAGCACAATCATTAGGTGGTGTAGAAAGTTTAATTAGCCACCCAGCAACAATGACTCATGCAGGTATGGAAGAATCAGCACGCTTAGCAGCAGGCATAACGAATTCATTAGTACGAATATCAGTTGGCATTGAAGATATAAAGGATATATTAGCTGATTTGGAAAATGGTTTAATACAAAGTCAGCAGTCATAGTGCGTAATAATAAATTATAACCGAGAAGTTATAATAGAAAAGTGACAGTATAAAAATAAGCTATCATACATTTTATTTTACGGTTGCTTAGTTTAGTTTTTTCTAGCATTATGTATTTTATTTCCCTCTTCAATTGACTGAATGGCTACCAATCTACCTCATCAAACCCATTACACTCGTCAAGTACAGGCTTTGCTAAGCAATATTTATAGCCGAAGTAAGCTTAATGATTCAATGCTTGATCGCGCCATTAGCTTTTTTGAATGTAAAGATTTTATTGCTACCGATGCAGAGGTTGATTCACGGCAACAAGCGCTTTTAAAATCAGAGGCCACCAAACGTTATAACCATTTATTATCTATTTGTCATGAAATAATAGAGCTAACAGAAGGTGCTAGTTTCGATGAATGCAACCGAAAGTCAGCACAGTTATTAGGTACAATTCAATTAATTACCCCTACTGAAGGCAGCAAAGTTGCTGTTTATAACGAGCAAAACAAGGGGCTATATAAAGCTGTTTTAAGTCTTCGTTTATTAGATGAATTATTACTTGATAATGAGGTTTCTGAATCTCATATAGCTAATATCTTAGCTGAATTTTCGGGTGATAAATTTGAACCTTTTGATAAAGATGTGCAACAACGTATTAACGAGCAATTAAAAGTGCCATTAATTATGGCTGTTCTATTACAGGATATAGGCAATTACCACGAAGAGGGACAAAAAATATTATTTGGATATAATGGTAAAGAAAACCCTTTTCGAACATTAGATATAGAGTCAAGGAAACAACTTTTACAAATCAATTACAAACAAACGTTAAAATATATTGTTGATGGTTTAGGTGTTTCCTCTTATATTGGCAACTCAAAAGAAGAGCGAGATCGCTTTGTTATTGATGAAAAAGAAAAAATTCGATTTTTACAACAACTCACTAAAAGTAGCTTTAAAGCAGGATTAGGCATTGGCAATTTATTAAAGGTGCCACAAATTTATACTTCAATTATTTTTTCCACTAAAGGTAGTTATAATTATAAAGTGCTGCCTAAAGTATTTCAGGTGCTTAATAAAAATGCCGAACTTGGGGCGTGTTCACAAAAAATTGTTGATGCTTTATGTAAGATTACTGGCCTATTTCCTCAAGGTTATGGCATTGTATATATGCCAATAGATGAAATGGGTAAACAAAGTGGTTATTATGAATATGCCATTGTGAATCGTTTGTACCCACCTGAACCCGAACATCCTTTGTGTCGTGTAGCCACACGACAATTAGCTTTTGTTGGTTATGGTCAAAACATCGAAGTAAATAAAAAATATAATTTGTATTTTCCAGAAATGGCGAAACAACTGACTAGTTTAAGTAAAAAGCGTCTGAATGATATTCTTGAATTACTTTCGTCAAATTATGAAGAAAGACAAAAGCTAGACTTACTACCAAGATGTTGGCATGCCAATGAATATTTTTCAGTTAAAAAAAACCAAAAGTTATGGGATAAAAATGATAAGTAGCCGGCTTTGCATAAAGTTATAGCTATATCACTAAATAGGTAAAATTGCTGCTAGGGCTAGATTGACAGATGTTAGGTGTATACTCTGCAATAAGGTAGAATATAAACACGTATAACTTAACTCACTGAAAAATAACAAATATGCACTCATTATTACAAGTAAGTACATCAGGCACGCCATTATTGGTGCTTAATAGCGCAGAGTACACTCATTGGTTAGCCAAGCAGACCAGTACAGTAAACAATTGGTTAACGCAAAGCGGCTTTAATGGTGAAGGACTAAGTTTAATTCCCAGCAGTACTGGCGCATTAAACCAAGCAGTCTTTGTTGTTAAAGATGCTAGCCACTACTTTGCTTGTGGTGACTTAATTAAACAACTTCCAGTCGGGCAATACTTGTTAGAAGCCGCAGAAGAATATCAACAAGCCATTTGCTTTTCTTGGTTAGTTGGCGCTTATCAATATAGCGCTTATAAAACAGATCAGAAAGAAAAAGCATTACCTAGCCTAGCGGTATCAAAGCAAGTTCTGGTCGATAACGCTATAAAATATGCTGAAGCAACGACATTAGTGCGTGATTTAATCAATACTCCAGCGGCCGATATGATGCCTGTCGATTTAGGCAATACCGCGCAAAACTTAGTCGATACTTTTGGTGGTGAGCTTTCGCAAATTATCGGTAATGACTTACTTAAAAAGAACTACCCGACCATTCATGCAGTAGGTCGAGCTAGCATAAATCAACCTCGCCTTATTGATTTTCAGTGGGGCGATAACAAACACCCTAAAGTTACTTTAGTGGGTAAGGGCGTTTGTTTTGATAGTGGTGGCTTAGATTTAAAACCTGCTGCGGGTATGCGTAATATGAAAAAAGACATGGGTGGCTCTGCACACGTGCTTGGTTTAGCACGTTTAATCATGTCGCATAACTTACCTGTTAACCTACGAGTCTTAATTCCGGCCGTAGAAAACGCGGTGTCAAATAACGCTATGCGCCCCGGTGACGTTATTACTACCCGTAAAGGTTTAACGGTAGAAATTGATAATACTGACGCCGAAGGCCGCCTTGTTTTATGTGATGCTTTAGCCGAAGCCAATAATGATAAACCTGATTTAGTCATTGATTTCGCAACGTTAACTGGTGCAATGCGCGTTGCTTTAGGTACTGAATTACCGGGCTTTTTCTCTACTAGTGACGCGGTGGCGCAAGGTATTACTGAAGCAGGTAATAAAATTAACGACCCTGTATGGCGTATGCCGTTATATAGTCCTTACAATGATTTATTCAAAAGCACGCTTGCTGATATGACCAACTGCTCTGCAGGGCCATTTGGTGGCGCAATTACTGCGGCACTTTATTTACAACGATTTGTTGATCCTGATATTGATTGGGTACATTTTGATGTGATGGCCTTTAATGTTCGCGCTTTATCTGGCCGACCGTTAGGTGGTGAGGCTTTTGGTATTCGAGCAGTATTTGATTATTTACAAGTAAGATATAATTGAAAGTTTCGAGATACGAATTTCGAGTGACGAAAGTCAAATCCGCTAATTTTAGTAGGTGAACAATTCAATGAATTTATTTCCAACCATCACTGACTTTATTGGTCGAGAAATTATTGACTCAGCCAAGCATGTTAACTTACCGGCTAACACGGCGCTTGTGTAGGTTTTTTACTGCGTGACCGAAACTAATAATGCGCAACTTTTCTTATGTGACTTTGTCACTGTTAGCCATATTTATATCTGATAAATTACTTAAGAACTTAAGAACTTAAGAACTTAAGAACTTAAGAACTTAAGAACTTTTCACTTTGAGGAAATAATAATGAAAAATATCGGTAATATAGACAAAATACTGCGCTTATTAATTGGCATTGTTGGTATAAGCTTAGTTTTTTTTGGACCACAAACTGTATGGGGATGGATTGGTTTAGTACCATTATTAACAGGCGCTATTAGTTTTTGCCCGCTATATAAAATACTTGGTTTAAATACTTGCCCAATAAAATCTAAGTAACTATTTAAGCACACTGCTGTAAGGCGACACTTCTGTCGCCATTACAAGCAGCTATTTACAATACTTTATTCAAAAGGTTTAGTTCTTTCTTCGCTAAAAAGTTATCCATTTTTGAACGTAATAACTTATACAGCAAAATAGAGCCATCTATTTCTTCTTTACGGTTAGTTAAACTTTCAATGTTTAAACCTAAGGGTAAGTCGTAAGGAAGTACCGCATCTAAAATTTGTTGTAAGCTATTAACACAAATCCGAATTGACTCATATAACGGCTTTTGTGCATTTAAAATACGTAAACTAGTGGCTTCGGGAACATTTACGCCTAACCAATCTATAAACTCTAACGTTTTTTTACTACCACATGGAGAAAAGGTTAAGATTAAACGCTGTGGCTTCACTCCTTGCTTTTGACATTCAATAGCATAACGAGTGAGTAAATCAATGGTAGCTTGTGGGTTGTATATTGCTTGTGAAACAAAAAAGTTACAGCCTTGTTGATGTTTTTCAATTAAACGCTCATGTTCATTTTTTTTACTGGCATGACGCTCAGCAATAGTAACACCACCAATAAAAAAATCATGCTGATTATTTACTAGTGTTTTATAAGCATCAGCTAAAGATAAAGATATTTTATTATCTTTTGAAGGGCTACCTACAAGTACAATATCTTTAACCCCATATTTTTCCCAAGCTTCATTTGCCCACTGATCAAAACTTTCACTATTAGATTGAATTACACTTTTGTAAGTGATGACAGGACGATCAGATTTCTTATTCAGTAAAGATGAATAAAGTCTAACATCATGCGTTGATTTAAAAGGAAAAGGCCTTGGTTTACTCGTTCGTGAGTCTTCATCTTGAATGTCATAAACAATTAAACCATCAAAGTCTATATCACTCACTCGTTCAAGTAATTTATCTGCAATTGTAGCTACTTCATCTAGTGGCATGTCACTTTTAGGTGGTGTAGTACCAATGAAGTATACACCTCGATTAATATCATTATATCTAGCTTGAAGTTCAGATTGTTTATTCAAAATAGTGCTTCTTTAATTCGTGTTAAGTAGCGTTAGCCGTTTAGATGGCTATATAATCTTTTAAATTGATAGCATTGTCAACCTTTGAGCAGTAAACAATCAAAAAAAACCAGCGTTTGCAAATGCAAACACTGGTTAAACCATCAAAAATCAGTTCGATTCAATAGAGAAATCACAAAAAAGGAGCTTAGTGGTTATGTGTCCTGAAGCATAACCACTACGTTACCAGCTTCGCTATTATTTAAAGTAACTGAGAGAGTATTCACTTGCCTTAAATAACAAATCATTAATAATCATTAATAATCATTCTTATTCGTATTGGTAGGTATTTTTATTTAATATCTACTTTTAATTAAAAATAATTTTGGGAAATATATCCATAGATGACGTTATAAGTGATACCACTTACCACCTGGCTTTAAAATAAACCAAGGCTTTGAGTACCAGTAATAACGGCCAGCTTTACTGATGCTTGCTGCGGTGCAATTAGCACGAACACGACCCGTAGGTAAATCACCACTAAAGTTGATTGTGAAACTGTTATTCCCTTGCCATTCAAGTTTTTGTTTACCTAAGCCTGAAATATAACAATTTACCCCTCCTTTATAAAAATCTTTTGTTTCAACAGTAAAAGTTACACTCTTTGCTTGTTTGTGTTCAAAAATCGTTTTAGCTTGCACGCCTTGTAATTGAATATTAAAAGCTAATGAGTTTAGTTTGTCGCGCAAGGCTGAAATTTTATCGTAGGGCATAGATGCTGGAAAACGCGGTATACTGGTTAAGTCTGTGTGTATACCAATAGCACCTGATTGCTGCGAAAAGGCGATAAAATTATTTTCAGTAATCCAATTTTGTATTGCAGGACTATATTCACCATAAGGATAAGCAAAATAGCGCCAGCTTTGACCTGTTTTTTCTTTAATAATTCTCTCTGCGTTTAATAGTAATTCGGTTTGCTTTGTTAACCATTGTGCTTCAGTTAAATTGTCGGTAATGCGAATTACAGAATCATGCTCAAAACCATGATTTGCCATGATAACGCCTTCATCAGCCATTGCCCTTAATTGCGCCCAAGAGAGGAAATGTGAGTTCTTTCTATTTTTATTTCGGTTAATAATTCCTGGGTTAATATAGATGGTGTATGGGTAATTATATTTATCTAAAAGCGGTTTTGCTTGTGTTAAAATATCTATATAGGCATCGTCAAAGGTAATGGCCACCGTTTTGTCTTTTAATGGTTGTTGTTTTTTTATGCTGTCTACTAATTGTGATAAAGGCACAACATTAAAATTATGCTCTTTCAAGTACTTTAAGTGCACTTCGAATTGCTTAGGCGTAACGCTAGTACTTTTAGATGTTGTATCACTCACGTGATGGTATTGTAAAATAACTGCAGCAAAACTGGTTAAATGAATACAATATAAAATTGTCGCCAATAAAATTTTTTTCATGAGCTGTTTCCATGTTTGAATTTAAAATTGAAATATTATAATCGCTTATCTAATCTCATTCTTAAAAATAGTCAATATCAGTAAAATAACTGTTTTTTTAATCTATTGCCTAGTAATAAGGACAAATTCTTGTCGAAAATCATAGAACTAGATCAGCATAAACAACTTTTGTTGCTAGCATTGCCAATGATTCTATCTAATATTACCGTACCGCTGTTGGGCTTAGTTGATACGGCGGTTATTGGTCACTTATCTCACGCTTATTTTTTAGGCGGAAGTGCGGTAGGTGCAATGATTATCACGTCGGTAATTTGGCTATGTGGTTTTTTACGTATGGCTAGTACAGGGTTAAGCGCACAAGCCTTGGGTGAACAACATAACGATAAAAATTTACTCGTACTATTTCGGGGTATTAGTGTTGCCTTTGTTATAGGTTTAGCTTTTATTTTCGTGCAAAGCCCGTTCATTAATGGCGCATTATATTTAGCGGGAGGCACAGAACAAGTTCAGTTTTATGCGCGTCAATATAGTGAAATTAGAGTTTGGAGCTTTCCTGCTGCTTTGGCAAATTTAACTATTTTGGGCTGGTTGATTGGTAACCATCAAACTAAAGCAGTAATGTGGCTATTAATAGTGACTAACTTAATTAATGTCTGTTTAGATTTATTATTTGTTTTTGTTTTTCACTGGCAAGTTGAAGGTGTTGCCTATGCTACCTTAATTGCAGAATATTCAGGTATGTTTTTAGGGCTGTTTTTAATCTTTTTACGCTACAAAGCAGTAATACGTGTATTTTTTATTTCTCATCAAAGCAAAGAAGATAATTTATTGGTCGCGTTCTTCACTTCTTTACTCGAGAGATCGAGTTTATTAACCTATTTTAGCTTAAATAGAGATATTTTAATTCGTACCTTATGTTTAGAAACTTGCTTTATTTTTATTACCTTTCAAGGAGCAAAACTAGGCGATAATGTTGTAGCTGCGAATGCCATTTTATTAAATTTCTTATTACTTATTTCATTTGGCTTAGATGGTATTGCGAATGCAACGGAAGCAATCGTTGGGAAAGCTTGGGGTGAGCATAATATTCATAAATTAAAAACCACGGTGAAAATTGCACTTTTATGGACAGTTATATTTGCTCTTGGCTATTCATTACTGTTTGCTTTAGCAGGAAAATCGTTGTTATTACTGATTTCTGATATTCCTAGCGTGGTTGATTATGCAGAAGTTTATTTACCTTGGATGGTACTGTTGCCTATAGCCGCGTGTTGGTGTTATTTGTTTGATGGTGTTTATGTAGGCATGATGAAAGCAAAAGTGATGCGAAATAGTATGATAATGGCTACTTTCGGCTGTTTCTTTCCATTATGGTGGCTATTGAAAAGCACATTATCGCCAGAATATGGCAATCATGCTTTGTGGGCGGCATTTTTATTGTTTATGTTAGTAAGAGGGATAACATTAGCATGGCACTTTAATATTAAAATAAAGGAAGATTAAAATACAGGA